>WNFR01000712.1_pt1 | contig 33968 bp, 34 predicted proteins | sample 5400221 | NCBI WGS metagenome assembly WNFR01 (sample SAMN13153357, study PRJNA577476) | soil metagenome | isolation source: 40 cm soil under Madrone tree | place: USA:California | collected 2016-06-14
AGGTAATCGTCGTAACATCCGGCAAGGGTGGTGTCGGCAAGACGACGTCAACTGCCGCGCTGGGCGCCGCGCTGGCGCGGCTGGGACACAACGTCGTCGTCGTGGATTTCGATGTCGGACTGCGCAACCTCGATCTCGTCATGGGCGCCGAACGGCGCGTGGTATTCGACCTCATCAATGTGGTCCAGGGTGTCGCCAAGCTGACGCAGGCGTTGATCCGCGACAAGCGCCTCGACACGCTCTACCTGCTTCCCGCCTCGCAAACCCGCGACAAGGATGCGCTGACCGAGGAAGGCATCGCCCGCGTGATCCTCGATTTGCGCTCCCGATTCGACTGGGTGATCTGCGACAGCCCGGCCGGTATCGAGCGCGGCGCGACGCTCGCGATGCGTTACGCCGATGAGGCCGTCATCGTCACCAATCCCGAGGTATCCTCGGTGCGCGATTCCGACCGCATCATCGGATTATTAGATTCCAAGACCGAAAAGGCCGAGCGCGGCGAGCGCATGGCCAAGCACCTGCTGATCGCCCGGTTCGACCCGGGACGGGCCGCGCGCGGAGAAATGCTCAACATCCAGGACGTGCTTGAGATCCTTTCGATCCCGCTGCTCGGCGTCATCCCGGAAAGCGAGGAAGTGCTGCGCGCCTCCAATCTCGGCGCCCCGATCACGATCTGCGGCCAGCAGAGCGCACCGGCGCACGCCTATATGGATGCGGCGCGACGGCTGAGTGGCGAAGAGATCGAGATGTTGATCCCAACCGAGAAGATAGGGTTCTTCACCAAAATCTTTGGACGGAGAGCGGCATGAGGCTATTCCGTTTCCTTAAACCCGTCAGTTCGGCGCCGGTCGCCCGCGAGCGGCTGCAAATCCTGCTCGAATACGAGCGCCGCATGGTCAGCCAGACGTCGCTGATCGCGACGCTGAAGGACGAAATACTTGCCGTCGTGAGCCGGCACGTTTCGATCGATCCGGAACGAATCCACGTCTCGGTGGACAAGGGGGAGGGGTTCTCGACCTTGGCGGTTGGCATCCGGATACCCAACAAAGTCGCTGCGGAAGGAGATATGTTCCAAACCGGCGTGGCCGGCCAGGGCCCGGCCACGCCGATGTAGAGCGCGCGCGTCCCCCTACGGCACCACCATGGCCTCCGGCTTGCCGCGCTGCCGCTTGACCATGAGCTTGTTGAGGGCGCCGAGATAGGCGTTGGCGGAAGCCACCAGCGTGTCCACATCGGCCCCCTTCGCGGTCACGGACTTGCCGTTCTCGGACAGCCGAACCGAAACTTCGGCCTGGGCGTCGGTGCCTTCAGTTACCGCATGCACCTGGTAGAGTTCCAGCGTCGCGTCGTGCGGCACCAGGGCCTTGATGCAGTTGAAGGTCGCATCCACCGGCCCGTTGCCTTCGCATTCCTCGATCGCGGTCCGGCCATCGATGTTGAGCTTCATCGTGGCGCGTTGCGGTCCGTGGGTGCCGGCGATGATGGAGAGCGACACCAGTTTGATGCGGTCCTGGGCGGTCGCGATCTCCTCGTCGACGAGCGCCTCGATGTCCTCGTCATAGACGTGCTTCTTGCGGTCAGCCAAGGCCTTGAAGCGCACGAAGGCGTCCTCGAGCTGGTTGCCGGCGAGCTCGTAGCCCAGATCCTTGAGCTTGTGGATGAAGGCATGGCGGCCGGAGTGCTTGCCCATGACGAGCGAGGTCTGCTTCACGCCGACGCTTTCGGGCGTCATGATCTCGTAGGTCTGGGTATGCTTGAGCATACCGTCCTGGTGAATCCCTGACTCGTGCGCGAAGGCGTTACGGCCGACAATCGCCTTGTTGTACTGGACTGGAAATGAGGTCGCGGCCGACACTAGCTTGGAGGCGCGCGTGAGCATGGTGGCGTCGACGCCGGTCCAGTAAGGCAGCACGTCGTTGCGCACCTTCATGGCCATCACGATCTCCTCGAGCGACGCATTGCCGGCGCGCTCGCCGATGCCGTTGATGGTGCACTCGATCTGGCGCACGCCGGCGCGGGCGGCCGCGAGCGAATTCGCCACCGCCATGCCGAGATCGTCGTGACAATGGGCCGAGAACCGCGCCCTGTCGGCATTCGGCACCCGCTCCCGCACCATCCGGAAGAGCGCGTAATATTCCTCCGGCACCGTGTAGCCGACCGTATCCGGAATGTTGATGGTGGTGGCGCCCGCCGCGATCGCGGCCTCGACGCAGCGGCACAGGAAATCGTGTTCGGTGCGGGTGCCGTCCTCGGCGGACCACTCGACGTCGTCGGTGTAGTTGCGGGCGCGGGTGACGGAAGAGATCACCATCTGGAACACCTGCTCGGGCTCCATCTGCAGCTTCCACTTCATGTGCACCGGCGAGGTGGAGATGAAGGTATGGATGCGGCCGCGCTCGGCGGGCCTGATCGCCTCGCCGCAGCGGTCGATGTCCTTCTGGCCGGCCCGCGAGAGACCGCACACGACGGCCCGCTTGGTGCGCTTGGCGATCTCGTTGACGGCAAGGAAATCGCCCTCGGACGCGATCGGGAAGCCGGCCTCGATGATGTCGACGCCCATGTGGTCAAGGAGTTCGGCGATCTCGAGCTTTTCCTCGTGGGTCATGGTGGCGCCGGGCGACTGCTCGCCGTCGCGCAAGGTGGTGTCGAAAACGACGACGCGGTCCTGCTCGGACTGTGGTTGCGAGGTCATGAGAACTGTTCCTTTTTAGGAGAGGTGGCTGCAAAGATTGCGCCCGCAAGGCGCTCTTTCAGGTTCCGGTCCGGAAAACCCCTGAGTGCCCAGGCGCTTGAGCGCCCAGCCGGCCCTCAGGGGCGAATAAGGAGCAGCGCCAGAAGAATAAGGGAGGCTTCGGGGCGGACCGCAGTCCCCCCGCCGATCGCGCGAATTTCGCGGCGCATCGACATGCCAAACCCTCAAGTGCAGGCCATGAGAGTCGCGAAAACGGGTGAAGGTCGCGTTAAACTCCGGAGGCCGACGGCACCTTCTAGCGGAAAAGAGGCGTTTGGGGCAAGTCGTTTTGTATGGCCAGAGCCGTAGGGCGCAATAAGCGTAGCGCATTGCGCCGCTCCGGTGCTGCCGGCATCCCTGCCAGCCTATCGTTGTCGCCATGCCGAATTATCGCCATGCCTTTGTGCCCGGCGGATGCTGGTTCCTCACCGTCCAATCTGCTGGACCGGCGCAATGCGCTGCGCTTATTGCGCTCTACGGCTCTGACCGGATTGGTCAAACGGTCCATTACGTTCGCCGGGAACGGGGCGACCACAAGGGTCGCCCTACATCAGCCTGACGTCGGCTTCCAATCGGCCCCGCTCCACATATGCGCGAGGTACGCCGTGACGAAGCGCGGCATCTCGCAATCGAGGTCCGCAGCCGAGCGGACGATGCGGACATCGCTGAGCTCCGGCTGGGTCTCGCTCGCGAGATAGCGCAGCATCCTCGTCCTCACCTCCGCAGCCGGATATGGAACATCGATGCGTTTCATCACGGCGACGCGCGAGGCATCGACCACCGCGTGCCATCCGGGTGCAACCGAGACGTCGGCAGCCGTCAGGCCGGTCTCTTCCGCGAGCTCGCGCATCACGTTGCCGAGGAGGTCGACGGTTTCGCCGCGCACGTCGTTCGGATCGGGCGTGCCGGCGGGAAAATAGATGCGGCCCGGATTGGCCGTGCGATCGCTCATCACGCCCATGAGGTAGGCGCCGTCGCTCGCACGCAAGGCGCCCATGGCAAAGCAATTGACGACCGCCGGGTCGGGAAAGTCCCAGTCGCGCCACGCCAGGAAATCCGCGAAGCCGGCTTCAAAATACATGCCGCGCAAGGTGCCATCGCGAATAGCAAAGTCGCGCATGAGCAGGACCCGGCCATTCCACAGTTGTGGGGTTGCCTGACGGCGGGCCGCGAAATGCGCGGCGATGTCGTCGCGACGCGTTTGCGCGAACCGCCAGCGAAATGGCGCGAAGCCGACGTCAAAGCGATCGACCGGAACGATGTGCGTGTCAGGCATGGCAAGGCGGAATGCAGGAACGCGTCGGGTTTGTCAAAGGCCGATCCTGACCGGCGCGAATGTGGCGGACGGCGCCGTGAGCTCGTCTTGCGCGGCAATCAGGATCGTTTCGGACGCGCCGGCATCGCGCGTTCGCCGCAATAGCCCGAACACCGACGATGTCGCGGCCGCCAGTGCATCCGCGACCGCGCCTGAGCGCAGGTAGTGGAAGAAGAACAGGGCCGCGATGAGATCGCCCGCCCCATTGGCCGGCGTTGCGAGCAACGGGGTGCGGACGAGATGCCGCGCGCTTCCATCCGAGGCGATGACGTCGAGGCTGTCGGCGGGAGTAGCGTCGGAGCGCACCGAGGTGACCAGCACTGCGCGTGGGCCGCGGGCGTGGATGTCGTCCACGGCGGAGAGAATGGCGGCAAGGGAGCGCGTCTCGCGCCCAGCGAGCCGGTCAAGCTCGAAGTGGTTGGGCGTGACGACCCCTGCAGCCGGCAGGGCGCGTTCGCGCATGAATTGCGCAATGCCGGGCCGCACGAATTCGCCGCGGGTGCGATTGCCAATGACGGGATCGCAGCAATAGCTTGCATGAGGGTTGGCGGCCTTGACCTTGCCGACCGCCGCAACGATCGTCTCCCCGGTTTCGACCGCACCGATGTAGCCCGACAGCACGCCATCGCACGCGCCAAGCACGCCGAGGTCCGCGATGCCGTCGATGACCTCGCCGATCCGGACGGCTGCAAACACTTCGCCTTTCCATGTGCCATAGCCGGTATGGTTCGAGAACTGCACGGTATGGACGGGCCACACCTCGCAGCCGAGCCGCTGCAAGGCAAACACGGCGGCGGAATTGCCCACGTGCCCATAGGCGACGTGGGACTGGATGGAGATGAGGTTCATGGGCTCTTGTAGCCCGCATAGAGCGAAGCGCAATGCGGGAACGGCCTCGCCGGGGTTGCACCGCAGGCCCCGGATTACGAGACCGCACGCAAAGAGGCGTGCGGTCTCGTAATCCGGGCTACTTCGGCTTTGCGGACCGCCGGTCCGGATGCCAGTGACAGGTCACCAGATGGTCGTTCACCATTCCGACCGCCTGCATGAAGGCGTAGACGATGGTCGGCCCGACGAACTTGAAGCCGCGGCCGGTGAGTTCCTTGGAGACCGCGCGGGAGACCGGCGTTTCCGCCGGAATGTCGGATAAGCGGCGCCGATGGTTCACCTGCGGCTCGCCGTCGACGAAACCCCATAGCAACGCCGAGAAGCCCGGCCCCTTCTCCATGATGTCAAGATAGCCGCGGGCCGACGATATCGCGCCCTCGATCTTGGCGCGGTTGCGCACGATGCCGGCATCGTTCATCAGCGCCGTCACCTTGCGCTTGTCGTACCTCGCAATTGCGGCGGGCTCAAACCCGTCGAAGGCGCGGCGGAAGTTGTCGCGCTTGCGCAGGATCGTGATCCACGACAGCCCCGCCTGGAAACCGTCGAGCAGGAGCTTCTCGAACAGGGCGCGATCGTCCCGCTCCGGCACGCCCCACTCGTCGTCGTGATAGGCGACATAGAGCGGGTCCTGTTTGGGCCACGGGCAGCGATTAAGGCCGTCGGGATGCAGGAGCGCTGACATGCGTTCGTTATAATGCACGCACGTGCTTGCGCCAATGCCCTACGCCTTCGCCCGCGCCGGCGCAATCATGGTGACGACGCCGGCGATCACGCCGGCCAGGCCGATGAGCGCGCTGGGGGCGACGCTTTCGCCCAGGAACGCGACGCCGATGGCGACGCCGACCGGAACGCGAAGATAGGCTTGCGCCGTCACCCCGACCGAGCCGAGCGTTCGCACCAGGCGGAAATAGAGCGCAAACGCGAAAGCGGTAGAAAATACCGACAACGCGATGAGGGCCATCACTGACGTCGTCGACGGCGCGATTGTCCATGGCGCTTCCGCCACCAGGCTGACCGGAACGAGCACCATGCTGCCGCACAGCATCGATCCGGTCGCCGGCACTAAGGGATCGAGAGTCCCGAAGCCGCGCCCGAAGATCGCAGCGCCCGCAAAGCATAGCGTTGCGGCGATGAGGGCGAGATCGGCGATGAGCGCTTCGCCGATCCCGCTCAATGCTTCGACGCCGACGATCAGGCAGATGCCGCCAATTCCCGCGACGACGCCGAACAATTTCGTTAGCGTTACCGGCTCGTGGCGGGTGATCGCGAAGGTCATGAGAAAGGTGAAGATCGGCGAAGTCGAACACAAAATCGTGGCGAGGCCGGCCTCGACGGTCTGTTCCGCCCAGGCGATCAACGTGAACGGCACCACGCTGTTGAGCAACGCCTGGAGCATGAACCGCCGCCACATTGCCATGTCGCGCGGCATCGTATTGCCGCGGGACATGAGGATCGCAAACAGCAGCGCGCCGCCGATCAAGGTCCGCGCTGCGATCAGTGTCACCGGCGGAATGGTGGCGACGCCGAGCCTGATGAAGGCATAGGACGCACCCCACACGATCGCCAGCACGACAAGCAGCGCGTATTCGCGCGCATTGCCGACAGCTTGCGTGGCGGCGGGAGCCGTCCGCATCGGCGCCTCCTTGGATTTTCGGACGGCGACATCTAGCAGCTTGCGCCGCGTCTATACTTCGGCTAATGTCGAACTATGAAAGACGGACCGAACATCGCGGCCATTGCGGCGCTGCTGGGAGATCCGGCGCGCGCCAACATGCTGACAGCGCTTATGCACGGCCAGGCGCTCACCGCAACCGAGCTCGCCCAGGAGGCGGGCGTCGTGCTTTCGACGGCGAGCGGGCATCTCGGCAAGCTTCAAGATGCCGGCCTCCTCGATATCGAGAAGCAGGGCCGCCATCGTTATTTCCGCCTGTCCGGCGCCGATGTCGCCTCAGTCCTCGAAGGCCTGATGGGGGTTGCGGCCCGCACCGGGCATCTGCGGGTGCGCACCGGCCCGCGCGACCCCGAACTGCGGCGCGCCCGCGTCTGCTACGATCATCTCGCCGGCGACGCGGCGGTGCGGATGTACGACCGCCTCCAGGCGGCCGGGTTGATCGCTGCGGCCGGCGGCGCGCTGCGGCTCACGAAGGCCGGCGAACGGTTCTTTTCGGCTTTGGGCATCGATCTCGATGCCGTTGCGAACGGGCGACGCCCCCTGTGCCGCGCCTGCCTCGACTGGAGCGAGCGCCGGCACCACCTCGCCGGCGCGCTCGGGGCGGCGCTGCTCAATCACATCTATGATCGCGGCTGGGCCAAGCGGCTGGCGAATTCGCGGGTCGTGGCCTTTACCAAGGCCGGCGCCGCGCGGTTCGATGCGATGATGCCGCGGGGGTGACCGCGTCAGGGCTCGCTCATCGTCGTCACCCTCCCCTGTAGGGGGAGGGTCGGACTGCCGAAGGCAGTCCGGGGTGGGGTGACGGCGATGCAGCAGACGACAGCGGCGCCGTTTATGCGGAAGCGCTGTCACCCCCTCCCGGCCCGCTGGCGCGGGCCGACCTCCCCCCTCCAGGGGGAGGTGAAGCTGAGCCCTCACCCGGCCTTCTGTTCCCCCGGTAACGCAAACCGCAGCCAGTCGAGCTTGACGAGGCGCAACGTCACGGCGCCCACCGTCAACACATGGCTCGCCGCCAGCGCGTCCTCGGCGCGGTCGAGCCGCAGCATCACCAGCGCTCGCCCGCCGGCCGACGAGCCGAAGGTGCCGACCTGCTTCTCGGCCGCCATCACGGCCGCGCCGGCATCGGGCGCGAAGCCTTCATAGGCGACCGGCACAATACGGGTGCGCACGTTGCCGCGATGCTCCACGCGCGACACCACCTCCTGGCCGACGAAGCAGCCCTTGTGAAAATCAACGCCATGGAGCTGATCCATATCGGCCTCATGCGGAAACGCGTCGCCGTAGATGAAATCGAGGCCGCCGCGCGGTATCCCGAGCGCGATGCGGTGTGCCTCGAATGCGGCTGCCGGCATCAGCGTGGCACCAAGGTCGGCCGCCGCCTCCGCGGCGAGATGAGGGGGCAGAATGACGCGAAGCCCAAGGGCCGGCAGGCGCGGATCGCGATAACACAATCCGTATTCGGTCGCGGCCTCTCCCTCCCAGACGGCCACGATGCCGAGCACCTCGGACAAATCCTCGACGATCACCTTGGCGCGCAGCTTGTAGAAATTGAGCCGATCGACGCAGGATTTGGCGAGCGCTTTGGGGACATCCAGGAAGAAGCCGCCGCCGTCCTGAGCGGGCGCCTCGGCAACGATCATATCCATGATGATCTTGCCCTGCGGCGTCAACAGCGCCGCAAAAACGGCGCAGTCCGGCGCCACCCGGCCGATGTCGGAGGTCAACAGGCCATTGAGAAAACCCCGCACATCATCGCCGGCGACCTTGACGACGCCGCGGTCTGGAAGCAGCGCTGCTTTCATGGGTTCTTGCCTATACCGACCCTGTCCTCACCCGCAAGCCGGGAGGGTAGGGTGGGGTAGGGTGAGCATACGTCCCATGCAAGGGCAACAGTAGCCCGCATGGAGCGAAGCGTAATGCGGGGTCGGCCTCTCCCTGCTGAAGCACTGTTCCCGGATTACGCGGAGTTTATCATCGGGCCGGCCGAAGGCCGGACCCGTTGGCTCCATCCGGGCTATTTGGCTACTGCCACGCCAGCTCGACGGAGAATTCCCCATTGGCGATGCGCTTTGGCAGGCCTTCGGCATAGCGGGCCGCGGCCTCCTCGCCATAGGTCGAAACCAGTTCGCTGAAGGCGGTAAACAGGCAGACCTGCGCCATGCAGTCGCCGTCGACGCCGGAGAGGCGCGCCTCGACCCAGGCCTCCTGGAGAAAATCGAGTGCGGCCTGCTTCTGCTCGTGATCCGGCAAGGAACCACGCGCCACCGGTGCTGGTTTCATGATGATGTCGTACCCACGCGGCCCACCGCCGCACCCCGTTGCGTGCTGCAAACTAGCATGCGGATCGCGGCGTTAAAGGCCGACCTTTGGGAACGGTTAATTTGTCCCGCGAACGAGCGGAAAGACGCGCTGAATCTGGGCACATGTTTGTTGCCGCTCAATTGCTGTAGCGGGCCGTGACCTCGCGGGCGATCTTGGAGCCCTCCTCGAGATAGCGGCGGATGACCAGGTCGGCGGCCGGCGTGCAGGTGCGGTAGGTCTGCAGGTAGGCCCGGTAGCCCCGATTGAAATGAGCAATGAATTGGGCGCGCCGCTGGCCTGACGGCGCTTCCGCATCGAGCAGCGCCTGCATCTCGGCACGCCACTTGGCGCCCTCGTTGGCGCCGCAGAGGCCGCGCAGGTAGTGCAGGCTGCCGAGAATTTCGGAAAGCCGCGCCAGGCCTGCATCAAAGGGAGCTGTCACCTCGGCGGCGGTCGCCGTGGCCCCCGCACCCCAGCCGACGATCAGCATCACGATGACAATCGCATGTATTTTCATATCGCTATCGATATGCGTCGCCGACCCGGCAAGTTCAAGCGCAGGGGCGGCAGCCGATCTAACGGAAGGGGCGGAGCGGGTCAACTGCCCGGCACATTGACCGAGCCCCCGCAACCGGGCAACATCCGTCGCCCGATGCAAATTCGGTTGTGTTGCTGCGACTTGTGGGAGGAGATCATGCGGCGAACTTTATCCATGTTGGCGATCGGCGTCTGCGCAAACGCGCTGATGAGTCTGTCGGCCGCGGCGCAGGCGGCGCCTGAAGTGACGCTCACGCGCCTCGACTGCGGCACCAGCGCTGCCCCAACGGACGTAGGCCTGCGCTTCAGCGACACCTACGCCTACAACGGCCTCAAGGTTCAGCTTGTCTTCAGCTGTTATCTGATCAAGCACGGCGATGACTACATGGTGTGGGATTCCGGCTTCGGGAAGGGTGCGGGAGCCACGACTCCGAAGGAGAGTATCGTCGAACTGCTCGCCAAGCTGGAGTTGAAGCCCGAAAACGTCAAGTATGTCGGCATCAGCCATTATCATGGCGACCACGTCGGCCAGGTGGATTCGTTTCCGAAATCGACGCTGCTGATCGGCAAGGGCGATTGGGACGTGCTGACCGACCCCGCCAAGAAGAGCCCGCTGGTGAATCCCGTGACGTTCACGCCCTGGATCACGGGCGGCGCCAAGGTGGAGCCGGTGGCGGTGGACCAGGACGTCTTCGGCGACGGCACCGTCGTGATGCTCAACACGCCCGGGCATACGCCGGGCCATCACAGCCTGCTGGTGAAGCTGCGGGAGAAGGGTTACGTGCTGCTCAGCGGCGATCTCGCGCACTTCCAGGAAAACTATGACAGCAACGGCGTTCCGTCGTTCAACACCGACCACGCCTACACCCTGTCCTCGCTGGACCGCTTCAAGAAGATTGCCGCCAATCTCAAGGCGACCGTCGTGATCCAACACGATGCGCGCGACGTCGGCAAGCTCCCGGTATTCCCGGCTGCCGCGAAGTAAGCGCACACTGCTCCCTCTCCCCGCTTGCGGGGAGAGGGAGGGCCCCACCAGCGCCATCGCGTTTGCCACGATTTCGGCGAGGCCCGCAGTGGTGTTGAGGCCCGCGAGTGCCGCCGGATCGAGCCACATCGCCTCGGAAAGCTCGTCGCAGAGCACCGGCTCGCCCGCGATCCACCTCGCCGCGAAAGGCAAGATGACGAAATGCCGTTCGACCCGGCCATCGCCATCCCGCGCGATGGCTTCGCGATAGCCGGCGAGCGCCACCGGCTCGACCGCAAGCGCGGTCTCTTCACGGACTTCGCGCACCACCGCCTCCACCAGCGTTTCGCCAACCTCGACACCGCCGCCCGGCAGCGTGTAGAGGCCCGCCGCAGGCGGCCGGGCGCGACGCACGATCAGCACCTTGCCGTCGCGGATGATGGCGGCGCTGACCGCGAGGATTGGTGCTGCCGGGTAGGTTCTCCGGTCCGTCACGGATCAGCGCTCGAACCGGCGAGCGCCAGCAAATCGTCACCATATTGACGGCGCGCCTCGCCGTAGATCGGCTGTACGGCTGCCGCAAACGCATTGTGCTGGTCCGCGGTCAATTCGATGATCTCGCAGCCCGCGGCCGCGATGGCGGCGCGCGCGTCCTCCTCCTCGCGCACGTGAAGGTCGCGCTGAAACGCGATCGCGTCCGTCACGGCGCTCCGCATGGCGGTTTGGAGATCGCCCGGCCAGGCGTCGAACGCGGCACGATGCACGAAAATCGGCCGGGAGATGTAGAAGTGGCTGGTGAGCGTGTGAAAACGATGAAACTTATGCACCCCGTAGGTGACCGTGTTCGACAGCGGATTTTCCTGGGCATCGAGCTCGCCGCCGGCGATCATCGCAATCGCTTGCGTGAGGTCCATGCGCAACGGCACTGCGCCCAACAGCTCGAAGGTTCGCTCCTGGACCTTGCTGGGGAGCACCCTGATCCGCATTGCCGCCAAGTCGGACGGCGTGCGCACCGGCTGCAGGCGGTTCGAAAGATGCCGGAACCCGTTCTCGAAGAAACCGAGAATGCGGTAGTCCACCCGCTCCTCGATTTTGCGCGCCAGCATGTGCCCGAGCGCGCCGTCGATCGCGGCGCGGGCTCCCGCGGTTGTCCCGAACAGGAACGGCAGATCGACCACGCCAAGCTCGGGGACCCGATCGGTCAGGTAGCTGCTCGACTGGTAACCGAGCGTAAGCAGCCCATGCTCGACCAGCCACAGGATGTCCTGGGCCTGGTAGCCGAGGTCCATGATGTTCCAGACGTATTTAACGTCGACGCGGTCGCCGAACTCGGCTTCCAGCCGATCGCCGATGCGCTTCAGGGCGCGGCTGAAGCCCGTGGTGGGCGGACCATAACCGCCCATGCGAATCTGCGTGCGTTTTTCCATTCGGCCCCCGGCTCGGTTCGACGATATGATCGCCGGTCATCATCCGGCCCGTCTCATGCTAAAGAGTCGTTGGCAAAAGGGAAAACCAATATGGCCGGCCTCAAATGCCGCACCGATCAAAAGAGGGGGAACATGCGCAAATTGATACTCGCCACCGCTGTCTTTGCGGCGATCTTGGGCGGTGCCGGCCTTGCCGGGGCGCAAACCTATCCATCGCGGCCCATCATGATGATTGTGCCGCTTGCGACGGGCGGTTCGACCGACACCATCGGGCGAATCATGGCCGAGGGCATGCGTGCCTTCCTCGGCCAGCCGGTGATCGTCGAAAACGTCACCGGCGCCGGCGGCTCGATCGGCGTCGGACGGGTCGCCCGCTCCGCGCCCGACGGCTACACGATCGGCATCGGCCATTGGGGCACCAACATGGCGAACGGGGCGATCTATCCGTTGCAGTACGACCTGCTGCAAGATCTCGAACCAGTCGCCCTGATTGCGAGCCAGCCGTTCCTGATCGTCGCCCGCAAGACCATGCCGGCGAATAACCTCCCCGACCTCATCGCGTGGCTGAAGGCCAACGCCGACAAGGCCTCGGAGGGGAACTCCGGCGTCGGAACTCCGAGCCATGTTGCCGGCATCCTGTTCCAGAACCTCATCGGGGCGCGCTTCCAGATGGTGCCATACCGCAGCGCCGGACTGTCGATGCAGGACTTGGTGGCCGGGCAGATCGATGTGCTGCTCGATACGCCGGCGACATCGATGTCTCAGGTGAGCGCCGGCACGCTCAAGGCCTATGCGGTGACGGCCAAGAGCCGTCTCGCGATCGCGCCCGATATCCCGACGGTTGACGAAGCCGGGTTGCCGGGATTCTATTTCTCGTTCTGGCACGCCTTCTGGGTTCCCAAGGGCACCCCGAAAAACATCACCGCCAAGCTCAACGAGGCCGTTGTGAATGCGCTCGCCGACCCTGTCGTGCGCAAGCGCCTCACCGATATCGCGCAGGACATTTTCCCCCGCGAGCAGCTCACCCCCGAAGCGCTCTTTGCCTATCACAAGGCCGAAATCGAGAAATGGTGGCCGATCATCAAGGCGGCGGGGATCAAGGCGGAGTGAGGCTCTGCTCCTTCTCCCCCCAAAGGGGGGAGAAGGTCGGGATGAGGGGGGCGGGCCGCGAGTCCGCGCTTCGCAGAAAGGTGGAAAGCAGCCATGAGCACGAAGGCATTCGACAAAATCGCGGAAGGACTGATCGACGCCATCGCCATCGCCAAGGGCAAGGCCGATCCCGCCACCTATCAGGTCCACGCGCCCGGGCGCTTCGGCCAGTCCGAGCCTGTGGAACCGGCCCGCCCCTACAAACAGGGGAAACTCAGCCCTTGAAGATATTTTCACGGTGGTAGCGGAGATGGGCCGGATGCGGACGTATCTCAGATCGCATCGGAACGTCCAGTTTGCGGTCCTCCCGAAGCAGTCTTGTGACGGCATCAGGCAAGCGATCGGTGGCAATCAGAATTGAGAAGTCATCATCGACCGAGACGAGACCGCGGTCGAACATCCAATGAACAGTGCCCGACAGTGCAAGCCCGTTTCTCACCGAATCCGAGCCGCCCGCCGCCACTGGTCGAATATGCGCAGCCTGTACCTCCGCACGGCCGCCACCATTGATGATATGCAATCCGGTCATTGCGCATGTATTCGCGTAGGCGGTCTTGACTGATGCTGCAAATGCGGCTTCGCGAAATGGCCGCTTTACGACCAATTCGACAATCGGCCGCTCGAAGGGGTCCACTTCTTCGTCAAAGCGGCTGGCCGCCCTTGTTCTGGGCGCAACATCAACGTGTGCTTCGACAAGGGTCAGTGCAAAGCCCGCTTTGAAAATCAATTCATATTCGGATTCGGTTATGTTCCGCACAGCCCGGCCGAATGCGCCCTTGCTGGTGCCTCCGTATTCGCGCCGCAAGCCGCCCTCATAGTAGAACTCACCGTCCTTGAACGGGACGGCCCGATCAAAATCGAGGTAATCGGTCACATAAGCGTAGAAGTGGTCCTCTCGGCCCCGATCACGCTCAACCTTTTTTACACGGGCGGTCGCGAAATAGGCCTGCCTTCCGCCCCGGCTTCCGAGATCGGATGAAGCGCGGCGCGGCTCGTAGTATATAATCCAATCGCCGACTGCAGCCTCGACTTGTCTCAGATAGGTGCGCGGAAAGTGATATCGCTCTTCGGGAAGGTCGTCGTAGTTCGATTCGACTTTCGCCGTAAAAACCGCTTTCGTCACTTGCCCATCTCGCAGGGATCCGCCCTGTGGCTCCAACCACCTCTTCCCCATTAATTGGCAAATGGCAACATGAAAGCGAAGTGAGGAAGGGCTGAGCACCTTAGCAAGTCTGAGCTTGTGGAGAGGCCCCCTCACCCCGACCCTCTCCCCGCAAGCGGGGAGAGGGAGAAGAGGGCGCGGCGCCCTCCACTCACTCCTTCGCCACGTAGAAATACCCCACCTTGTCGTTCACCGGCGAGCCGAACCACATGTGGCCCTGCTCGTCCATGAAGAAATCGCGCATGGAGTTTTCGGCGCGCGGGTAGGGATATTCCACCACCTTGCCGGTGTTGGGGTTGAGGCGGCCGATCACGTCCATGTATTCGGACGAGTACCACACCATGCCGTCGCGATCGATGCCGAGCGCGTAGGGCGTGGGCTGCGGGCCCGGCAGCTGGAACTCAGTGATGGCGCCGGTCTTGGGGTCGAGCCGCCCGATCCTGCCGGCATCGAACTCGCCGAACCACACGACGCCCTTGTCGTCGACCTGGATGCGGCGCGGCCGGCCGTTCACGGTCGGCAGCGTGTATTTGGTCACCTGCAAAGTCCTCGCATCGACCTTGCCGACCTTGCCGGTCGCCGTCAGCTCGGTGAACCAGACATTGCCTTCCTGATCGAGCGCAATGCCGTAGCAGGTCGGTACTTCCGGGATGTGGGTGAATTCTTTAGTCTTGGGATCGAACACCGACAGCGCGCCGGTCGACCACACCATCCCGGTCTTGGGATCGATGCGAACCGTGTGCTTGCCCACGGTGTCTTGATACTCGGTGATCTCTTTGGTCCGCGGGTCCCAGCGGCCGAGCTTGTTGGAGCCCTGTTCGGTGAGCCACACGCTGCCGTCCGGATGGGGGACCGCGGAGTGGATCGCGGCAGTGCCCATGTTGGGGACCGGGTACTCCTTCATCTCGCCGGTCACCGGATTGAGGTTTGCGATCTTGTTGGCGCGCCCGTAATACGGCACCCAGAAGGTGCCGTCCTTGTCGGGATGGGCGCTCCACGGCATCCGGTTGGGACCGGGCGTGTCATACTCCACGTAGACGATCTTCAAGCCTTCGTCGCTGATGGGGCGGACCTCGCTCTGGTATTGCGGCAAATCCGCCGGCGACTTCGGCAACTTGGAGTTCTCGCCGAACATCTGGTTGATGTAGGAGATCACGTTCTCGGTTTTCTGTTCATTGAAGCCGAAAGCCGGTCGCATAATGAAGTAGCCCATGGCGTCCTTCATGTAGCTGACGCGGTCGCGCCAGCCGTCCTCGTCGCGCACCACGGCCGCCATGCGGCTCTCGAAGCCGTGGCAGGCCATGCAGTGGGTGAACAGCTCCTCCTTGCCGCGCGCTTCGGGCAGGAGCTTCTTGCCCTGGTGCATGGAGATGTCGCTCCAGCGCACCATGCCCTGCTGGAGGGACAGGTCCTGGGTGAGGTTCTGGTCGGGGCTAAGCGTGATGCCGCTCTTCGGGTCGGCCTTGAAGCCGATGGCGCGCATCTGCAGGCGGTATTCGCCGGGGCTGAGATTCTCGACCCGATACTTGCCGGTGTTGTCCGACAGCACGCTGACGGTGATCTTGGTCTTGAGGTTGCGCGCCTGTACGAAGGCGCCGCGGAACGGCTTGCCGTCCGGTCCCGTAACGGTCCCGGTGATGGTCGCGGCATCAGCACCGGACAGCGCCGCAATGATAGAGCCGACCCCGAGCATCAGACGCGTGGTGGCGCGCATCGACATTCCTCCTGGTTTGAAGCTGTTTGTTGAAAGCTTATCCCAATGCTGTCCGTGGCGCCATCGGACCGCGGTGCGGATTCTCTGGCGCGTCGCCGGCCCAGCTACACACCTGGGACTGTCATCGCCCGGCTTGACCGGGCGATCCAGTAACCCCGGTCGGTGGTGACTGGATTGCCCGGTCAAGCCGGGCAATGACACCCCTCGGTTAGCGGATCGGGTCACACTCTAACGGGCCATCACCCCGGCCTGATGTGAGCCGTCTCGACCACCTTGCGCCAGCTCTCAAACTCGACCTTGATGCGCTCAGCGAACGCGTTAGGCGTGCTCTCGATCTCGTAGAAATCGAGCGCGTCGAGGCGCTCCTTCACGTCCGGCAGCTTGGTGATATCGACGATGCTGCGATGAAGCAGGGTGACGATCTCGTCGGGCGTGCCAGCCGGGACCAGAACTCCGACCCACTGATCTCCGGTGAAGATCGGATAGCCGGCTTCCGCGGCGGTCGGAATGGCCGGCAGCTTCTGCGAGCGCTTCTGGCTCGACAGTACGAGCGCACGCAAAGTCCCTTCCTGGATATGCGGCACACAGGGCGGCAGCGAGCTGACGCAGATCGGCGTGTGCCCCGCCACAGCGGAGGCGACCGCCGTGCCGGCGCCTCCAAAGGGAACGTGGACGATATCGAGACCGAGCGACAGCCGGAATTGCTCGAAGGCGAGATGGGGTTGCGCCCCGGCGCCTCCGGACGCGAACGTGTACCGTCCGGGATTGGCCCGCACGAGGGCGATCAGTTCATCAAGGGTCCTCACGCCCAGGGAAGGGTGGACCACGATCGTGACCGCCGAGGCGATCGGAACCGCGACCGGTGCGAAGTCCCGGACCGGATCGTAGGGAGCCTTGCCCAGGAACGCCGGATTGGTGACGAGGGCGCTGACGGTGACCAGGATCGTATGCCCGTCGGGCGCCGCCCGCGCCGCTTGTGCGGCAGCAATGTTGCCGCCGCCGCCGGCGACGTTTTCCACGTAGAATTGCTTTCCGAATTGCTCGGAGAGCTTCTGCGCCGCGATCCGTCCGAAGATGTCGGATGGACCGCCGGGAACGAACGCCACCATAACACGCACCGGCCGCGTCGGATAATCGAGCGCGAGGGCGCGTTGGAAGCACATGGGAGCGGCCGCAGTGGCCCCGGCGAGTTGCAGAAATTGACGGCGAGTTTGCATGCGCTTCTCCCCGGTAGCCCGGACGGAGCGGAGCGAAATCCGGGATCGGACTGTCCACGCATTTAACGCGCAGCCCAGTTTGCTGAGCGCCGTCCCCGGATTTCGCTCCGCTCCATCCGGGCTACGGGACTGCCCGGAAGGCTACAACGTTCGGCCGCGGACCCGAAAGGGGGGTTGTGCGTTGACACCCCCAGCCAAAGGCCTAAATTAGCGGCGTTCCGAGGGGAGCTCCGGGTAAGGAGCTGAGACACCCGCCGAGTCTTCGCCCAGCCGGGCGTGACACCGCGGAGACCCTTTGAACCTGATCCGGGTCATGCCGGCGAAGGGACGGACCATCTTTCCCTCCACGCGCACGCCTGGAATATAGGCCGCAGCCACGAGGGATTACGCCATGAACGTCCATGATCGCGACATCGCCACCCCGAAGGTCACCACCGGACCGATCGCCGGATCGCGCAAGGTCCATGCGGTGCCGGAGGCGGCGCCCGATCTGCGCGTGCCCGTGCGGGAGGTCGTGCTGACGGAGGCCGCCGCCGAGCCGCCGGTACCGGTCTACGACACCTCGGGGCCCTATACGGACAACAATGTCGCGATCGACGTCGAAGCCGGCCTCAAGCGCACCCGCGTCGAATGGGTGCGCGAGCGCGGCGGCATCGAAGAATACGAGGGCCGTCCCATCCAGCCGGTCGACAACGGCAATGTCAGCGGCAAGCACCTCGCGCGCGCGTTTCCCACCGCTCATCGGCCGTTGTGCGGCGTGGAGGGCCAACCCCTCACCCAGTACGAATGGGCGCGCGCGGGCGTCGTCACGAAAGAAATGATCTATATCGCCGAGCGTGAGAACCTCGGCCGCAAAGCGCAGCTTGAACGCGCCGAAGCGGCCCGCGCCGACGGCGAAAGCTTCGGCGCAGCGGTGCCGCTGTTCGTGACGCCGGAATTCGTGCGCAGCGAAGTGGCGCGCGGGCGCGCCATCATTCCGTCCAACATCAACCACGCCGAATTGGAGCCGATGATCATCGGCCGCAATTTCCTCACCAAGATCAACGCCAATATCGGCAATTCCGCCGTGACGTCGTCGGTCGAGGAGGAAGTCGAGAAGATGGTGTGGGCGATCCGCTGGGGCGCCGACACTGTGATGGACCTCTCCACCGGCCGCAACATCCACAACACCCGGGAATGGATCATCCGCAATTCGCCGGTGCCGATCGGCACCGTGCCGATCTACCAGGCGTTGGAAAAGGTCAACGGCGACCCGGTCAAGCTCGACTGGGAGTGCTACAAGGACACCCTCATTGAGCAGTGCGAGCAGGGCGTCGACTATTTCACCATCCACGCCGGGGTGCGGCTCGCCTACGTGCCGCTCACCGCCAACCGCGTGACCGGCATCGTGTCGCGCGGCGGCTCCATCATGGCGAAGTGGTGCCTCGCGCATCACCGCGAGAGCTTTCTCTACGAGCGCTTCGACGACATCTGTGACCTCATGCGCAAATACGACGTGTCGTTCTCGCTCGGCGACGGCCTGCGGCCGGGCTCGATCGCGGACGCCAACGACTGCGCGCAGTTCGCCGAGCTGGAGACGCTGGGTGAACTCACTCGGATTGCCTGGGCCAAGGGCTGCCAGGTCATGATCGAAGGCCCCGGCCATGTGCCGATGCACAAGATCAAGATCAACATGGACAAGCAGCTCAAAGAGTGCGGCGAGGCGCCGTTCTACACGCTGGGCCCGCTGACGACCGACATCGCGCCTGGCTACGACCACATCACGTCGGGCATCGGCGCCGCCATGATCGGCTGGTTCGGCTGCGCCATGCTGTGCTACGTGACCCCGAAGGAACACCTCGGCCTGCCCGACCGCGACGACGTCAAGCAAGGCGTCATCACCTACAAGATCGCAGCCCACGCCGCCGACCTCGCCAAGGGCCACCCGGCCGCGCAACTGCGCGACGACGCGCTCAGCCGGGCGCGATTCGAGTTCCGCTGGATCGACCAGTTCAACTTGTCGCTGGACCCGGACACCGCGCGGGAATACCACGACGAGACGCTGCCCAAGGAGGCCCACAAGGTGGCGCACTTCTGCTCCATGTGCGGGCCGAAGTTTTGTTCGATGAAGATCACGCAGGATGTAAGGGACTATGCGGCGACGTTGAACGACAAGGAAGCCGGGATGGCGGAGATGTCGAAGAAGTTCCGTGACATGGGGAGTGAGGTGTATGTCGAGGCGGAGGCCGTGAGGGAGAGTAATAAGCAATTATAAACGAGCCACCAGTGCTCACGAAAAAGCCCAAAGCGCTCTGTATCTGTCATGGCGAAATTAGACGGGGGTCGGCCAGATTTCCGAGAATGGGTGGATGGGCAGCTAAATCCTAATTGGCCGCCCATGCCGCTGACGCATATTACCAAGGCACTCTCGGCTGCCGATATTGCAAAGTCCGGATATGTTGACGTTGTCAAGTGTGACCTATTTGGGAAGCCCCTTGCATATTTCTTCTATGGTCGCCCCGCCTATCGTGTGAGTGGAGACGGCGCAATTAAGATTGAGGCGGCCTGCCCCTGCTGCTTCATATTCAATGCCAAACTTATAGAGAAGGCAGAGGCTATTTTCGCATTTGATACAGGCGCATTTTCAAAACGCCTTTACAAACACATGCTAACCGACGAGATGGCGGTCGAGGATTTTAGCCTCGGAACGGATGTATCGCGGCCAAATAAATTGATATTGAAGACCTTTGGTTCGCGCCTAGCTTACTTCCAAGGCGACATATATGCGATCCCCGACCCTACCACGATTACGAAATCATATGAGTTTCACGCTAGGTCATACTTGAATTTGCTGACTTCTCCGGGGCGCAACGAACCGGACGATCGAATATGCTCGATTGAAGTAATTCTCGGAGAAAAAATTCCATTAAAAGAAAGTTTGTTGGCCGTCATCGTACCGCACACTATCTGGGACGATGAGGCTCCATGGCTAAAGAATTTGCATAAAGCGGGAGCCACTATTCAGCCCTATAATTTCGTTCCAGGTCGACATCCGGATTACTATCAGGCCCAACTCGAAGCAGCCGCAAAGGAGCTTTACGAGAGGTGGGGATCGCTTTGATGAAAAAGAAATATAAAAGATTGAAAATAGTAGGTTGCATACCGCTCGACCAGGAGGGGGTTGGTTTCGCAGTCCCGGTGCTGATTCATCCAACCGACCCACGATTTTTAGTCGTTCAGGAGGTGGATGAACTTAGTGGCCGAGTTTGTGGATTTCGAATTTTGGAGCACCAGAAATCGCAATTGATTCACGTCGCGGATGACTCATCTGTAGGAATTGGCGAAGAACAGCTCTATGCCTTTTTTATCACTCCTAATAACGTGTCTATTGGGACGCTGGCAATGCTGCGTGCGGCTTTGGAGCAATTTGCCGAGACAAATCCATCGCGCAGCGGTTTGATCTTACAGATCAAAGAATTGATAGGATCTGACCAGGAAAAGAAAGTTGCTCGAGCCCGAATGCGAAGGCTGCTGCTCGATGCGCAGGGTACCGCAGCTGCACGCAGCTTCTATGAAGGATCGGTCTTGCGCTCGGTCCTTTGGAGTCGCCTTTTGTCTATGGCGACCAGCAAAGAAATGTCTAAGCGCATACTGCAAGTGCGGGGGAGGCTGTCTGCAGGCATCAACCAGGATGGACAAATTGTATTGGACCTCACAGCTCTAAGTGAGGAAGATCGAGTAGCGATCGACGACGCGAAGCTCATATCAGCGATGTTGTTGGAATTTGAACCTCGGCCTCCGGCCGTCGATAAACCGGCAAGTTTGGGTGAAGACGAAGCTCACAATGCTGCTCGCATACAGCGCCGCGTAGAAGATTTGTTGAGCCTCGTTCGACGTACCGGACGTCAGGAAGAACGCGTCGCATTATTGATGGCGGCGATTCTAAATGATCCAACGGTGGGAAAATCTGCGTTACTGCAGTATCAACGTGATCGGGCTAGTACGGCCGCATGGGCGATCGCGGAGCTTCGTAAAATCTTCATTGACACAAGCTGGCCTTCCGATGAACAGGTGATTGCAGCGCTAGTTCCCCGGCTCTTCACGAAACATTGGCCCATGACGCGGGGGGATCTTCTGTTCTTTTTGGCTAAACATCTCGGAAAGTGGCCTCAAGTAAATACCGCCATCCGTGAAGTTCTACGGAGGACAAACTCGGCGTATGTGCACTTGAGTCGAAAAGAAATCGAAGATGCTCTAGCGGCGCGCCAGAGTAAGCTTGAGGGCGTTGCGCGGAGACACTATGACCTCCTGCCAGACGCGTAGCATCCGTGCGCATCAGCGACATTTCGCAGGATCGGGCGTCCGGAATTCGGCCCGGAACAGATGACCTGCTCGGCCTCAGCAGGGCGCCGGTCGCCTCGTGATCGCACCGTTGAAACGTCCCCAGGCTCCCACCAATCCCAATATCCAACCGGGTTGAGCCACCGGCCATATCGTGATGTGTCTGGATCGCGCTGGTCAAAATCCGCGAAACGGTGAACGAAGGCATCGAAGTCGGGCGCGAGTTCGGCGAAGGTGCCCTCGAACTCGCCAAGCCGATATGCCAGCATATGCTCGGACAGCTTCAACAGACGCAGCTCGAACGATGATGCAGCATCGGAGTCGAGCCAACGCACGCTGTGGTCGGAATTGTACCGGAATTTCGTGCGGTGCAGACGTTTGAGTCCTTCCGTCGCATCGTCGAAGGCAAGCTTCGCGCGAGGGAATGCGTCGTCGCCGCCCCGTCGAAAGCGCGCAAGCGTCTGATCGAGTTCTGACTGGAGCGAGACGAATCTGCTCGGAACAAGGACGTAGACTAACCCGTACATTTCCTCGACCACGACGTTGAAGGATCAATTCTCCTGCCCGTCCGCGCCCCACGAATCAGCTTATCTGAAGTTCTTCATGCGCTCGACATATTCCAGGTCGTCCATCTCCTGGAGCGCGGAGAAACCCGCAAGGTCGATGCCGTGCATCGGGCCGCCAGTGGCCGCGCTGACGGGAGGCATGACGCGCTTACCTTTGGCGCTTTTTTCTTGCCGGTGAGCACCAGCCGCAGTCCGTCCTCGTTCAGAGAGGTAAGCGTGCGGCCCTCCGCGGCAGCCCTGCGCTTGGCGCGGCTGAGCAGCTCTGGGGGCAGACGGACGGTTGTTAGTTCCCTCATATGTCCAGACATATCATCTTAATGACCGAGTCTGCTACTTTGCTTCCCCACGAATTATGGTAAGACCTTTCGAAACTGCCATATCGAGCGACACGAATGACGAAACCGCTCATCTTCACGATCTCCGCCACATGGGATGACGAGGCCGCGGTGTGGACAGGACATTGTGATGACATTCCTGCCCAGCGGAGCGCTCGACTCCGACCGGAGTGGCTCATGCCGAACATGCTAGATCGTATTACGGTTGATTCCGAAATATGCGGCGGCCGGCCCTGTATTCGCGGGCTGCGCGTGCGTGTGAAGGATGTTCTCGACATGTTGGCAGGAGCCTCGACTCGGGCGGAGATACTTGAAGACTATCCATATCTTGAGGATGAAGACATTACCGCAGCGCTGGAATTTGCTTCACGCGCAGCGGATCATCCCGTCCTTACCGCCATCGAGCCGTGAAGTTCCTTGTCGACGCCAACCGGCCGCCTGCGTTCGCGCGATGGCTGGCGTCCGAGGGGCACGAGGCACACCACGTCAGCGATCTTGGGATGACAAGCATGTCCGACCGCGCGATATGGCAGCATGCCAGCGACACCGAGGCGTGTATCGTCACCAAGGATGAGGATTTCGTCCTCCTGCAGGCGCTCAACCGCGCCGGGCCGGCTGTTGTGTGGATCCGAATTGGCAACGCGGTTCGGGCCGTTCTCTTGCGACGTCTACCGGGGATATGGCCCGCGGTGATAGCTGCGATCAAGCGCGGTGACAAAGTCATCGAGGTCCGATGAAGGGCGAGTCAGCTGGAGCGTAATCGCCTACTCGGCAGTTAGAAGTGATATGCCACTCCGGCAGTCGCCAACTCGGAAAATCGGTCATAAGCAGCCCGAACCAGGCGCGGGAAATCGGCATCGGCAGACGCACCAAGAAATGCCCGCGTTCCTGGCCTGATCTCGTGCCATTCCACGCGATCGAGCCAGCGATCCTCGTCGGCGCAACAGCCCATCGGCAGGACCAGGGCGGTTGGCAGCGAGTGATGGTCGTTTCGATCTGCCGCTAGCTTGAGGCTTGCGACCAGTTCCACGTTTGCCTCGATCTCCGCCTTCTCGTCAGCGGCGCTGGCACCGAGCGCAGCAACGACATTTCCGAGGATCGCTCGCCCACGGCTGGGGCCGGACGAAATGATCTGGTCGGCCCCCGCAGCGCGCCGCTCGCCCGTGATCGCGCCGTTGAAGCGCCCGCCCAGTTCCCACCAGTCCCAATGTCCGACCGGGTTGAGCCATCGGCCATGTCGTGATGTATCCGGATCGCGCTGGTCAAAACGGGTGAAGCAGCGTACGAAAGCGTCGAAGTCTGGCTCAAGTTCCGCGAACGTGCCCTCGAACTCGCCGAGCCGGCATGCCGCCATATGCTCGGACAGCTTCGAGAAGTTCAAGTCGAAGGATGATGCAGCGTCGTCATGGTCGAGCCAGCGCACGCTGCCATCGGAATTAAATCGGAATTTCGTACGATGCAGCCGCCTGAGCCCGTCCGTTGCATCGTCGAAGGCAAGCTTCGCGCGAGGGAATGCATCGTCGCCGCCCCGTCGAAAGCGCGCAAGCGTCTGATCGAGCTCTGACTGAAGCGAGGCAAATCTGCTCGGAACAAGGACGTAGGCTAAGCCGTACATCTCCTCGACCACTACATTGTAGGCTCAACGACCAATTTGAGGCCGTCCGCGCATTTCCGAGCCGCGCTGAATGGACGTTCTAAGCCAGTCCTTCGGCTCCCCGCCCACCCTCCTCTCCCCCCGGCGACCCGACAGCGCGCGGCACAGCGCTTCCATGCTGTCCAGATTGTGCACCGGACGAAACTCGTCCACATGGGGCAGCATCGCCTGGACGCCGCGGGCCTTGGCTTCGAAGCCCTCGAAGCGCAAGAGCGGGTTGAGCCAGATCAGGCGGCGGCAGGAGCGGTGCAGGCTGTCGATCTCGAAGGCGAGGCGGTCGTCGGGGTCGCGCTCTAGGCCGTCGGTGATCAGGAGCACGATCGCGCCGCCGCTGAGCACGCGGCGCGCCCACTGCTTGTTGAAGGCGGCGAGGGAGGATGCAATGCGGGTGCCGCCCGACCAGTCGGCGACGCTTGCCGAGCAGGCGGCCAGCGCCTCGTCGGGGTCCTTGGCCTTGAGCGCGCGGGTCACGTTGGTGAGCCGCGTGCCGAACAGGAACGAGTGGACGCGCTTTCTGGCGTCCGTCACCGCATGGAGGAAATGCAGGAACAGCCGCGTGTACTCGCCCATGGAGCCGGAAATGTCGAGCAGCGCCACGATCGGCGGCAACCGCGTCTGCGGCCCGCGATATTTCAGATCGATCAGCGCGCCGCCCGCCTTCATGCTGGCGCGCAGCGTGCGGCGCATGTCGACCAGGTGCCCATGGCGGTCGGGCGCGAGCCGGCGCACCCGCACTGCCTCGAGCGAGAGCACCATGTGCCTGATGGCGTCCCTGGCGCGCGCGATTTCAGCCGCCGACATCTGGGCGAAATCCTTGCGCTGCAGCACTTCGCGGTCGGACACGGTGAGGCGGCGGTCGATCTCGATCTGATGCTCCCGGTCCGCGATCTTGTCTTTGAGGCCCGCAAACAGCGCCTCCTGAACGCGCGCCGAGCCGGCCTGAGTTTTTTGCGCGGCGCCGGGCGCACGCGGCATCATCATCGCCATCATCTGTTCGAGATAGCCGCGCTTGCGAAAGAAGATGCGGAATGCCTGGTCGAACAGGACGGAATGCTCGTGCTTTTTCACGAACACGGCGTGGAGCGTCCAGTAGAAATCCTGCCGCTCGCCGACGCCGGCGGCCTTCACGGCTTCGAGGGCATCGATGACTGCGCCGGGCCCGACCGGAATGCCGGCGGCACGCAGGGCACGGGCGAAATACAGAATGTTCTCGGCGAGGCGGCCGGTGACGACCTTAACCGGGACCGCGGGCGTCTCGCCCGCTCTTTCTTCGCTTGATGCGGGCGAGACGCCCGCGGTCCCAGGGGGCGCCCCCCCGGCTTGATCTGGGGTCATTCCGCCGCCCGCAGCTCGGCGCGCAGACCGTCGACCAGCTCCTTCGCCCTCGAGCCTTCGATGCGCGCGATATCGTCCTGATATTTGAGCAGCACGCCGAGTGTATCCGACACCGTCGCCGGATCGAGCGCGATGGCATCAAGCTCGGTGAGCGCGCCGGCCCAATCGAGCGTCTCGGCAACGCCCGGCGATTTGAACAGGTCCTCGCGGCGCAGCGCCTGGACGAAATGGACGACCTCCGCCGACAGACGCTTGGCGACGCCCGGCACCTTGGCGCGCACGATCGCAAGCTCGCGCTCGGCGTTCGGATAGCCGACCCAGTGATAGAGGCATCGGCGCTTAAGCGCGTCATGAACCTCGCGGGTGCGGTTCGAGGTCACGACCACGATCGGCGGGTGGGTGGCCTTGATGGTGCCGAGCTCCGGGATGGTGACCTGGAAATCCGCCAGCACCTCCAGGAGAAACGCCTCGAAGGCCTCGTCGGTGCGGTCGAGTTCATCGATCAGCAGCACCGGCGCGCCCGCGGTGTCCGGCGCGAGCGCCTGTAGGAGCGGCCGCTTGATCAGGAAGCTTTCCGAGAACACGTCATGGGAGAGCCGCTCGCGGTCGGCCGCGCCCTCGGCCTCGGCGAGCCTGATGGCGATCATCTGGCCGGCGTAATTCCACTCATAAACCGCGCCCGCAACGTCGAGGCCCTCGTAGCACTGCAACCGGATCAGCCGGCGGCCCAGCGTGACGGACAGCACCTTGGCGATCTCGGTCTTGCCGACGCCCGCCTCGCCTTCGAGGAAGATCGGCCGCCCCATGCGCAGCGCCAGGAACAACACGGTGGCGAGCGAACGGTCGGCGAGATAATGGGCGGAAGCAAGCAGCGCGAGCGTATCATCGATCGATTTGGGTAGAGCGGTCACGGAGGAGCCTTTCCGCATCGGATATAAGGCCGATCGCGGCTGCCGTCCACCCGCGCGCGCGTTGCCCTCGCGCTCGTCGCCTAATTGCGTTTGCCGCAGCGCTGCTTCTCCCTCTCCCGCCTTTGGGGGAAGAGGGAGAAGGCCCTCACGGACGAGTCCTTAGTTCACGGCGTTTTAATCGACATCAAAAATCCGGCTTCTCGGCGGTCGGCACCGGTTCGAGGCCGATGTTGAAATAATCGTCGTTGAAGGCCGGGCAATCGAATTCCGCAGGCCTTGCGTTGGGATTCACCACACGGTGACGGTTTCGCGTCCCCGACCAGGGCTGATAGAAGGCGCCGGGGTCGTCGACCGTGAATGCGACTTCGAGCGTATTGCCGCCGTCGATCAACCGGAAGCGCTCGACCACGTGCAGCTTGTCGGTATGCGGCGTGCGGTAAGAATCCACGAATGTGCGGTCGTTGAAGCCGATCGTATCGACCACGAGGGTGTCGCCCTCATAGTGGCCAACCGATTCGCCATACCAGGACGGTTTCGGATTGGCTGAATGCGGCACGTCGAGCCAGATGTGGCGGGCGCGCCCGGTGAGGAACAGCACGACTTCGCGCGGTGTCTGGATGATATGCATAAGGCCGGGGTTGAGATGGAAGGCCGGAACGCCGGTCCCCCAGCATCGCGCTTCGCGCGTCTCGCCGTTGCGGCCGCGGAGCACGAGTTCGTTCTGCTTGGCAAGCGCTTCCCGGACCCAGGGCTTGAGGTTCTTGCCCGCGGCGTTGTTGAGGTCCGCCACCCGATAAGTCGGCGGGATCCGCATCTCCCGCGCCACCTCGTTGTTGGCGTAAGGATGGTCGGGACCGTCGGTGACCGGGCCGAGGCCGGTCGCCGGACCAGCAAAGTCATTGAACAGGCGCGCGACCGCGTAATTTGGTTCTTTCGGCGCCACGAACCCGGCCCAGGCAACACCGGGCGCGGAAAGATCGAGGCTCAGCGGCGCCCCGGTTCTCGGCGCCTCGGCCGCGAGGACCGGGAGAAACGTGGCAAGGCCGCAGAGAGCGGTGAGCATCGCGCCGGCGAACGCGTGTCCCATGCGCAGCAGACCACTTGTCATCGGCAACTCCCTTTCATGTCGAACCGCAAAGTCCTCATCCTGAGGAGGCCGCCCACCGAAGTCGGGCTTGCCCGACTTCGGCAACCTAAAGTGTCGAAATCGGCAACAGCCGATTTCGATGGGCGGCCGTCTCGAAGGATGGCAACAGGCGCTGCTGAGCCAGTGGCCATCCTTCGAGACGCGCCGCTAAGAAGCGGCGCTCCTCAGGATGAGGTCCTTGGGTTGGATTTCGATCGTTCGATGCGACTGGTTTCATGGAATCGACCCTCTAATCACCGACGCACGCCCTTCACGCCGGAAAGGTCGCGATGGGTGTCGTTGCAGGCGTAATCCGCAAGCCTCACGTCGTTGCGCTCGTCATAGACGAAACGCGCCTGCCAATCCCTCTCATACAATTCGGGATCGTGGATCGTGATCACGTCTTCGAGCTGGTTACCGACCTTACGGATGCGCTCGACCGTCGTCATTTCGTCGCCGTGGGGCAGGCCGTTCGCATCCAGGAACGTCCACTCGTTGAACCCGGCCGATTCCACCACCAGCGTGTCGCCGTCCCAGCGGCCGACCGAATGGCCGTTGTATTTGGCCTCGACGATGAGGGTTTGCCGCGGCGGCAGGGGCTTGTCCATGACGATCACGCGGACCTGATGGTTCATCTCGTAAAGAAACGTCATCTGGCCCACCGGCACCTGGAAGATCTCAAATGGATAAGGCGTGGCGAGCACGCGTGGCACGCCGTCCGGCACGCAGACGCGGCGCGCCTTGTCGACGATTGATCCGTCGTTCAGGCCCGCCTGGATCTTCTCGTAGGCGGCCTTGCCGGCCGCGTTGAGCGGCGGATCGCCGCCGCCGAGGACCTGGATCGTCGGGCTGTAGGTCGTCGCCCAATAGGTTCCAGAAATATCAGGTGCGGCAGCGGTCGCCGCATTGAGCGCCATCACGAACGAAAGGCCGATGCCGCAAACACAAAAGACTTTCATGGCTCGTCGGCCTCCCTGGGATTTTTTATCGGCATGAGGTTGTAGCGTACGGTCAAGCGGGATCACAATACAGCCGCTACGCCTCCTGCGTCATTGAGCATGTGAAGAAATCGAGGCCCTCATCCTGAGGAGGCCGCGCTCTTCGCGCGGCCGTCTCGAAGGATGGCCACGGGCACGATTTTGCTTGTGGCCGTCCTTCGAGACGCGCGCATCGAAATCGGCTGTTGCCGATTTCGACACTTAGATTGCCGAAGTCGGGCAAGCCCGACTTCGGTGCGCGCTCCTCAGGACGAGGCTGAGATTATTCACGCGCTCCATTGCGGGGCGCTGTCATCGGGCCGGCCAAAAGGCGACAGCGTTAAGGTATGAAGATACCGTAAAAGACGGGTGGAAGACCTGCTGGGGTGACTTTTGGCAAAACGAACTAATTTTGGAATTACCAACGAAATCAATGCCGTCCGGTTCTCGCGCCGGCCGTGGGTGAAAGTGAACCCGCCCTACGCCAGCCCGTGCTCCTGAGATCCAGGACCGCCTCGTGTGCGCGCTTCTTCAATCATCCTCCACACCGCCGGAGGCGACAGCGGCAGCTCACGAGGCTCGACGCTGAATGCGGCGAGCGCCGCCGCGACCGCGTTGGCGATCGCGCCGCCCACCGGGATGATGCCGCCCTCGCCGGCGCCCTTCACGCCGAGCGGATTGTTGGGCGAGGGATATTCTTCCAACGTCACGGCGCGCAAGTTCGGATAGTCGGTGGCGAGCGGCACGAGGTAATCCGCCAGCGATGCGACCAGAAGCTGGCCCTCAGCGTCATAGGCAAGATGTTCGCCGAACACCGTGCCGCAACCCTGCACGGCGGCGCCGATCACCTGGCCGTGGAGCGTGCACGGGTTGACGATGCGGCCGACATCGTCGACGACAAGATAATCGAGAATCTCCACATGGCCCGTGCGCGGATCGACGGCGACATGGACGGCCGCCGTGCCGTACGTGTAGGTTGCCCTTGAGCTCTCGAAGATGCCCTCGACCGAGAGCTTGCCGCCCGCCAGCTCCGCCCAACTCGCCTTGCGCCCATCGCCGGCCTCCACGAAGCCGTCGCCGAGCCGCAGATCCTGCGGCGCAACGTCGAGCCGCGTCGCGGCAGCGGCACGCAGTACCGCCAGCAGATTGTTGGCCGCATCCACGATGGCGGAGCCGCCCATCACGGTGGCGCGGGAGCCAAAGGAGCCGACGCCGTCGCGCAGATAGGTGGTGGAGGCGTGCAGCACCTTGACCTGCGATGTCGGCACGTGCAGCGCATCGGCGGCGATCTGCCCCATGATGGTCTCGACGCCCTGACCGACGGAGGACGACCCGACATAGACCGCTACTGTGCCGTCCCCCTCCACCGCCATGCGGGCGTGCTCGCGCGGCCCCGAGCCGCCGCCTTCGATGAAGCAGGCGACGCCGACGCCATGGTAGCGGCCATCGATCAATCGTCCGTTCAGGCGCGCCTTCTCGACCCAGCCGAACTCGGCGATACAGCGGTCGAATGTGCGCGTGTAGTCGCCGCTGTCGCACTGTGTTTTGCCGAGGCCGTCGTCGGGGACGATCGGAGGGAGCCGATACGGCATCTCCGGCGCCGTCAGGAGATTGCGGCGGCGGATATCGAGCCGGTCGAGGCCGAGGTCGCGGGCTGCGAGGTCGAGCAGCCGCTCGCAGAAGAAGGCGCCTTCGAAGCGGCCGGGCCCGCGGAAGGTTCCGGTCGGCGTCTTGTTGCTCACCATAGCGTGAGCGGCAAGCCGCAGGTGCGGCACGCGATAGGGGCCGGCCAGGAACTGCGCCACATTGCGTACCGGCGTGGTGCCGTTCGGCCGCACATAAGCGCCGATGTCGACGAAGATTTCGCCGCGGACGCCGCGGATCGTGCCGTCGCGTTCGAGCGCAATCTCGACCTCGGCTTCGGCCTCCCGCGCATGTGCGATGGTCATGAAATGCTCGCGCCGATCCTCGACCCATTTGATCGGGCGTGCAAACCGGCGCGCCGCGAACGCGCAGAGGAAATCCTCCGGATAAAATTCGCCCCGCGCCCCGAACCCGCCGCCGACGTCGTATTCGACATAATCGACCGCAGTCTGCGGCAGCTCCATCATGGCCGCGAGGACACGGCGGTTGAAGAACGGCAGTTTGGCAGCGCCCGACATGGTGAGGCGTTCGCCATCCCATTCGGCGATGAGCCCGCGGGTTTCCATCGGAAAGGCAGTTTGACGCTGGACCCGGAAAGACCCCCGCCGCCTGTATGGGGCGTCGCGAAACGCGGCTTCGACATCGCCGATCGCCGCCGTGAAAGTGGTGGCGCAATTGCTCGCCGTGCCGGCAAACAGCAAGGTGCTGCCCGCCACCGAGGCGTTGCGATCGGCGACGACCGGCAGGGGAGCGATATCGAGTTCGACGGCGAGCGCCGCATCCTCGGCAAGCTCCGGCTCGTCGGCCAGCACCATGGCGACAGGCTCGCCGACATAACGCACGACCTGCGTTGCAATGACTGGCTGCGCATAGGGCGCAATCGTCGGGTTCGGCCGGCGGAACGGGATCGTGGGTATGGCGGGACCGATATCGACGCCTGTGATCACCGCCTGCACGCCACCCATAGAGCGTGCCTTGCGGGTGTCGAGGCGTTGGATAGCGCCGTGCGCGAACGGGCTGCGGACGAACGCCGCGTGCCACTGGCCCGAGCGGGAGAGATCGTCGAGATAGCAGCCGCGCCCGCGCAGGAAGCGCAAATCCTCCACGCGTTCGATTGGCGCTCCGACGTAAGTGTTGGGGCGCTGCAGCTCGCTCATGCCGGGCGGGGGATTATGTTTGGACATTCTGTTCGTGACCGGCGGGCCTGGAGCATTTCCTCATACGCCGAAGGCTAGTCGATCGAACGAAGAAAACCAATCCAGCTCAGTCAGCGAAGCGTCAAACATCGGCTCTCGTAGGGTGGGCAAAGGCGCGCTCTTGCGCGCCGTGCCCACCAGTGCGCGCCCCCTGGTGGGCACGCTTCGCTTTGCCCACCCTACTGGTTCCATGTCACCCGGACGCGCTCTAATTCGCACATCGGCCCATGAAGGCGCTCAACTGGTTGGGACCCAATCCGGCCGATGCGCCGGCGTGTGCGCAGTTCGAAACGCGGTCACCGAACGTCTCCCCCGGCGAAGATGGCACGAAAATCGCCCGTCCGCGGGCCGTATGAACGGTACGTGCTGACCGAGAATCCGACGGGCCCGGCGGCGGCGTGACGCGGTAGGGAGCCAAGTGCGATTGTCCGGGGGCCGGCACCGGCGGCGCCACGTCGGGAATCGGTGGATAGCTCGGCGCCGACGATGACGGCAGTGTCTTGATCGGCGGCGGGGGCGTGAATTGGTATTGCACGCCCTGGCCGTGGGCCGGCCCCAGCATCACGAGGGCGCTGCCGGCCAGCATCAAGGACGCAATGGCAAATCGGGTCATGTGCGGTACTCTCGCTGTCGCTCATCAATGTAACAACGAATTGGCGAGGATGCGGTAGGGCGGACCTAAAACATTCGTGAATACCCCGGTGGCCGCCACGAGTGCGAGCGCGACCCCCGAATAAGGCCCGATCTTGGCAATGACTTTGCCATACGCGGGCGCCGCGGCGGCCAGCAAATGGGCGCCCGTCAGCGGCGGCAGCGGCAGGATGTTGATCAGCGCGAACCAGACGCTGAGCTCTCCGACAACCTCGATCAATGCAAATGCCGTCGCCGAAGCCGTGTCGGGAAGCAACGGCAACAGAAACGGCCGCACCAATCGTAGCGCTACAGCACTGAGCAAGGTTGCGGCGGCGCCAGCCGCAACCACCACCGCCAATCCGATGCGGCCAAGCCGCAACTCAAAAGGATCGATGGCGATCGGCGTGATCCATCCAACCGAGAACAGCGCGCCGGACGCCGTACCGATGATGTCGAGATGCGCCAGCAGGCTGACGCGTAGCCGTCCGTCATAACGGGGGCCCTGATCGCCCATCGCAACCGCAACGGCTGCGACCGTGAAACCATGGACCGCCGCAATGAATACATAGGCAATGAGGCGCAGCACCAGTTGCTGCAGCGTCAGATCCATCACGCCGCCACCGCCCCGCTCGCGCGCGCCCTCATGGCTGACCCTATTTCTTCATCGTCATTTTGCGTTGCGCGTCCTCGTCGGCGGTCAATTCCTCGGCGCCGGCCGCATAGCCATTATTGCTGAGGAGAAAGGCCGTGAGGTCCACATAGGACTGTGCGCTGAGTTGGCCGGGCCGGTCCGGCGGCATCAAGGTGTTGACATATCCGAACAGCGCCGAGACGTCGCCCGAGCCCCAATGCTGGCGGAAGTACGAACCCTTGAGCGGGGCGCCGCCGAACTCGCCATTGTCGAGCGTCGAGCCGTGACAATCCTGGCAGTTCCTCTGATAGATCGACTTGCCGCGTTCCACCTGCCCTTGCGTGAATGCGGGCGGCCTTTGCTCCCGGCCCTGCGCGAAGGCTTGCAGGGTCGCGACCGTTACGAGTGCGATCGCAGCAGGCGGGGCGGCGCGGAAAGCCACTCTGCACGGGCGTCCGGGCGGTTTGCACATGAACATGACGAGGACTCCAGGACCAAGTGGCATTGGGGGTGATTTTTGGTACGCAAGGTAGCGCAAGATATGGCAAATTCCGGTTCGGAACTTTAGCAGGTTCTTTGTCGCCTGTTCCACCGGAAGATCGGAGGGTCAAGTCCCCATGAAACGTCGATTGATGATTGGCACGTTGGCCGTCGCGGCCGTGACGCTTGCACAATTCGGGCTACCAGCGGTTGCGCAGGAAAATTACCCGACGAAGCCGATCCGGATCATCGTTCCGGAAGTTGTGGGGTCGGCCGCCGATCTCCTGTCGCGAATCATAGGACAGCGGATCGGCGAGGCGCTCGACCAGCCGGTGACCTACGAGAATCTCTTCCTCGAGGCCGGCGTCGAGAAGGGGATAAAATCCGCGCCCGACGGCTATACGCTGATCTATGGGTCGTCCGGCAATCTCGCGCTGCTGCCGCACGTGAAGAAGGTCGCATTCGATCCCGTCGCGGACCTGACGCCCGTCGCCCGTTTCGTAGTTCAGCCGACGCTTCTTGCCAGCAATCCGTCGCTGCCCGTCACGACGGTGCAGGATCTGGTTGCCTTGATCAAAGCCAACCCCGGCAAGCTGCGGATGTCGACCGCCGGGGCCGGAACGGCCGGACATTTCGCCGGCGAAATGTTCATCGCCATGGCAGGCATCAAGCCGGTGGTGGTGCATTACAACGGCGGCGGTCCGGCGATCGAGGCCGTGGTCAACAACGACTCCCAGTGGACCATGGCGCCGATCGCGGGTCGCATGCCGCACGTGCGCTCCGGAAAGCTGCGCGCGCTCGCCATCGGCGGCACCACGCGTTTGTCATTGTTGCCGGAGGTCCCGACCGTCGGCGAGTCCGGCTATCCGGGTTTCGATGCGGTCGGTTGGGGCGGCATCTTCGTGCCGAATGGCACGCCGCAGCCGATCATCGACAAGCTTGTCGCGACGATCGCCAACGTCGCCAGCTTGCCGGAGGCAAGAAAGCAATTCGCCGAACAAGGCACCGAGCCCGCGAGCAGCACCCAGGCCGAAATGGCCAAGATGCTGCGCGACGATTCTGCGCGCCTCGGCGAACTGGCCA
>WNFR01000715.1_pt1 | contig 33930 bp, 27 predicted proteins | sample 5400221 | NCBI WGS metagenome assembly WNFR01 (sample SAMN13153357, study PRJNA577476) | soil metagenome | isolation source: 40 cm soil under Madrone tree | place: USA:California | collected 2016-06-14
ACGCATCGCTTCTCCGACCTCGAGCGCAATCCCGATAACGAGGCTATCCCCGAAGTACTGATTTTTCGCGCCGAATCGGGTCTGGTCTATTTCAACGTCGATCACGTGCACGATACCGTGATGGAGCGAGTGCACTCCGAGACTCCTTCGCCCCGGCTGGTGATCTGCGACCTGACCACTTCGCCGCACGTGGACCTGCACGCTGCCCAGGTGCTGGGCGAACTGGCGACCGAGCTCGACGCCGCAGGCATTAGGACGCAGGTCGTCGAAGCCCGCGCTTCCGTAAGAGACACGTTGCGAGCGCAGGGACTGGAGAAAAAGCTGGGCAACATCAACCGCCATAGTTCGATCATGGATATCGTGGACGATTTTCAGAAACAAGGCTTATTCAAAGAAGGCGCGGCTGAAGACAATGCAAAATCAAAAGCGTGAAAACTCTCCTTCAAGCCATCCATTGAAAAGGAACCTGATCTGGCTGGATTAGAGCAAGTGCAAAAGAAAGTAGTTAATGGAAGCACCGGTTGGCGGCGCGAAATAAGCCGATCTCTCCGCGTTTTGTTTTGGTTCCGGGATTAATCTCTTCTCTGGCATCCGGAATTGAAAGTCTCCAATGAACTAGAATCTGCCTGTCACTTCTGACAGTTACACCCCCTTCATCGTCGCCATAAGATCCTCAAGGAAGTAGGTTTTGTTATCCCTGATCTGCGCACGCATTTGGACTGCCATGGAAGGAGACTTCAACCAGACGAATCTCTCAGCAGAGCAAGCGCTCGAGCGTCTCGTCTCCGGAAATGAACGATTCAGAAGTGGCGCGACTCGCCTGTCTAAACCGACGTGCGCGGACCTGACCAGTTTCGCCGAGGGCCAGCATCCATTCGCAACCATCCTCGGGTGCAGCGATTCGCGTGTTGTACCTGAGTTGATTTTCGATGCCGGTCTGGGAGAACTGTTCGTGGTCCGGGTCGCCGGCAACGTCCTTTCACCTGAAGGTGCCGGCAGTTTGCAATATGCAGGATCACATCTCAAAACACCATTGTTTGTCGTCCTGGGCCATGAAGGCTGCGGCGCGGTCAGCGCCGCATTGGCCACCAGAGACCAGGGCGCCGAACAGAGGTCGCGCATTCAAGTTCTAGTTAACTCCATTCTACCGAGTCTGCCGAATTTTGATCCGGAGAGTTCTCCGGAAACGAGACTTTCAAAAGCGGTCGAGAGTAACGTTCGTTTGACCATTCGGAAGATCCATGAATCACCTGAAGGCCAGATGCGTGTTGCCGAGGGGCGCATGAGAGTAGTCGGCGCAATCTATGATGTCGTTTCGGGTGTTGTACGGTTCCTGAGCTGATTTAAGAGATTCAGCGCAGTACTACCAAATCATACACAATTCGGCGGCAGCAAGACTGTCAGAACTGACAGTACCAAGTGCTCCCTTCTACCCGTTAGGATGGCTTAACTAGTTTGAGAATGTGGCGACCGCTGAACACAGTGGATCTTAGCGAAGAGGGCTTCATGGCCCGAGGAACCGAACGTTTGCTGGTTTATTGACCACAACATACAACTTGAGGAGAAAATTGCTATGAAAAACACAAAATCAATCGCGGTGCTAGTAACCCTGGCCTTCGTGATAACGCTGGCGACCGCGGTCTGGGTCTCGGGGCAAGGCGCAACCAAGGCCCATCTCGTACCTGTTCCCGAGGGTCAGAAGCAAAAGGTCCAGGGAGTCGTGAGTATCCGTAGCGGCGATTCGTTCAAAGTCCGAGAACCGGGCGGCGCCGAGACCTCGGTGCTCATGACCGCATCCACCAAGGTCACCTCGCACGGGATGAGCAAAAAGGACTACCCCGTGACTTACATCATGCGCGGTCTGCGTTTGCAAGCCCAGGGAAAGGGAGACGCTAACGGTAACCTGGTAGCAGACTGGGTCAGGTTTGATGAGCAGGACCTCCGAAGCGCCCAAGCTCTGGAACAGACCAATGAACTTGCCGAGGAAAACCTGGCGAGGATTAAGGCTGCTGAGGAGAATGCGCAGCGGTTGGCGGGACAAATCGCGGAAAACACTGCCCTCGCCAATGACGCCAGAGCTAGGGCGGACGCAGCACAGGCCCAGGCGGATGCGGCTTATAAGTCTGCCGCGCTGGCCAACAACCGCATTAACGGACTCGATGATTTCGACACGATTCGCACCGTCCCGGTCCTCTTCAAAGTAAACAGCAGCATTATTGACCCAACCGCCAAGCAGACGATCGATGAAGCGGCAGCCTGGGCCGAGGGAGAGAAGGCCAAGGGCAACGCGAACGGTTGGCTCGTTGAGGTAGTGGGGTTTGCGGATACCACCGGCAAGACGGCGAGAAATCGCGCCTTGAGCGAACGACGCGCGCAGGCCGTCATTCAATACCTGGTGACCGTGCATAATCTGGATCTGCGGCGGCTGGTTCAACCGTTTGGATATGGTGATGCCAAGCCCGTCGCCGATAACAACACAGCGGAAGGGCGCGCGAAGAATCGGCGAGTCGAGATCAGGATTTTGCAAAACAAGGGGATCGCAAATACGGCGAGCTCAAACCCGTAGTCGATTCCTGCCTGGGACCGTAGGAAGGGCGCGCCCTTGCTTACGGGCGGGCTACTTCGCCGGCAGCCTGTCAGGCCTCGAGTTGGGTGACGGTTCGCCCAATGCTTGAATCCCTCTTCGATGTTCCGCTTTGGATCGTCGGACTGGCGATCATCGCGGCGTTGTGCGTTTTTGCAGCCGTCGACTTGTTCTTCTTGGGGGGACCACCTCGTCGGATGATGTGAGCTTTATCGGGCTGGCTATTTTGATGATCTTATCCCTGGAGCGGCCCTTTCGTGGCGACTTGGGAATTCGTGCCGATCCGTAGTCAATTGGTTTACGACCAACTGATGAAAAGTAATTCCTAAGTTTTTGCAAAGGAGAGTTCGATGAATAAGCGCAGAGTATCGATCGTGATGATGTTTGCGGTGCTCCTGCTCGTCGCGGCCCCCGCAGACGCGAAGACGAAAGCGCAGAAACAAGCCGACGCCCGCAACATCGCCCAGCAGACGCTGGCCAAACTTTACCAGGCAAGACCATCTGCAAAGGCCACCATTAAGGCGGCGGCCGGATATGCCGCCTTCAGTAATTTCGGCATGAAGATTTTGCTCGCCGGCGGAGGCAAGGGACAGGGTCTCGCCGTCGACAACCGCACGCAGAAGATTACTTATATGAAGATGCGCGAGATCCAGGCAGGCCTGGGGATGGGAGTCAAGAAATTCCGCACCATCTTTGTGTTTGAAACCAAAGGCGCGATGGACGACTTCATTAACAACGGTTGGGAGTTTGGCGGTCAAGCTACCGCTGCAGCGAAGTCAAGCAATAAGGGCGGCGCCTACCAGGGAGCGGTGCAGGTAAGGACGGACGTCTGGATGTATCAGCTCACCGATAAGGGGCTCGCGTTGGAGCTTACGGGCAAGGGCACCAAATATTACAAAGACGACGACCTGAACTGACGGGGGACTCATTTTAACGAGGGCTAACTGAGAGAACCTCTTCGGCCAAAAGAAAGAAATGGATTTTGCACAGTCGTCGCCGCGTGCTGTCGCGGCTGCGCGCTGAGGGAGCAGATTCGGAGTTCACCGGCGCGATGTTGCAGTCGGTGATGGTTTTGGCCGTGGCGTTGATCGCCGTAACCGTTTTCGAAGCCTATTCGGAAAAGACAAAGGTCGTGACGGGAAAGGCCACCGCACTAAACCGATAAGGATTCGCCATGAGTTGGCTACGACGTTATCACCTGCGACAGTTTTTCAGTAATTCCGCCTGGCTCTTATCGGTGATTAGCATTTTCGTGGCGTTGGGCACGGTAAACCTGTTGAACCGGCTCGAGCGAGCCATGGGCTGGGAGGCAAACCTCAGTCGCGAAACCGCGCTAGCCGTGATGGGCACAATCGCTTCGTCGACGTTCAGTCTAGTGGTCGTAGTGTCTTCGGCAACTCTGGTCGCGGTGCAACTTGCCAGCGCGCAACTAACGCCACGGATTATTTCGCTGGTGTACCGGGATACCGTCAGAAAGTTAGCCCTGGCGGCGTTTGTTTTTACTTTTACTTTTTCAGTGGCCGTTCTGGTTCGGATCCATGGAACCGTGCCGCTAGTGAGCAGCTATCTTGCGGCTTACGGATTCCTGATAAACCTGGCGCTGTTTTTGTATCTGATCGATTTCATCGGCAAGTCGCTGCGACCAAGCAGCGCCCTGCGAAATGTGGCCCTTATCGGACGTGAAGTCATCAGGAGCGTCTATCCGCGGCCGCTTGACGAAAAGCATTCAGCCCCACCCGAACCAACCAGGATTCTTGAAGGTCAGCCCGATCGGATCGTCGTGAATTCTGAAGACGGTGCGGTTCTGGCATTTGACATGAAGGGACTGGTGTCCCTGGCTGAGCGGTCGAACTGCCTTATAGAAATGATGCCCCAGGTGGGGGACTTTATCGCTATTGGCGACCCGCTGTTCCGAGTCTTTGACGGCGGCAAGGACCTATCAGAAGAAACCCTGCGCAACTCGGTGGCGATCGGGTCTGAGCGCACTATGGAGCAGGACCCAACGTTCGTCTTTCGCATTATCGTGGACATTGCCTCCAAGGCTCTGTCTCCGGCAATCAACGACCCCACTACGGCAGTGCTCGCGATCGACCAATTGCATCATCTGCTACGCAACGTAGGGACCCGTTATCTGGGGGAAGGCCACGAACAGGATCGCGCCGGAGAGCTGCGCCTGGTTTATCGCACGCCCGATTGGGAAGACTTTGTTCAACTCACGATCACCGAAATTCGGCATTACGGGCACGACAGTATTCAGGTCATGCGCCGCCTACGCTCCATGCTCGAGAACTTGCTCGCGACCTTGCCCGATCGCCGCGCGCCCATCCTACATAGAGAGCTGAGCTTACTGACGAGTTCGTCGCGTCGATCTTTCCCCGATTCAGACGATCAGGAACTAGCGGAAGGCAGCGATCCACAGGGAATTGGTGGTAACGATAGGGATCGAGAGCACCTGGCAACTGCGGTGCTGCCAGAGAATCGTATGCGGCGATGAGACACAGTCCCGTCCAAATGCGAGCGTGCTGGCGATGGTGTACATCCACCAGGATACCCAGCAAGCCCAACAGTCCTGCAACCTGGTACCACTCGCTCTCAAGGGTAGAGCGATAAAGGCTTATTGGGTTCGTAGCCATATCACGGATGGTGGTGCGTCGCCAGTCACATCGGTACTTGCCCTGCTTTGCCGCTCGCGCAGTACTCTCAGCCTATACTCGCCGCCGCCGTCGCTTGACATGAAGTTGCGCCAGCGATCGAGCTAAGGATGCATTAACCGAAGCTATTTCTTCGTCTGAGATCTTTTCGCGAAGACGTGCAGCGGCCCGTTGACGCGCTTCTTCTGCCTTTGCCTCATCGATACTTGCAGCAGCAATGGCCATGTCCGTAGCGATTGATACGCGGTCGCCGGTGACTTCCACAAGACCCTCGCCTACGGCCAGGAATTCATCATGTCCATCTTTGCGCACCATCATTTCACCCGGCAACATTTGTGTCATCAGGCAGATGTGATGAGGGAGAATCCCGATCTGTCCGTCGACTCCTCGCAATCCAACCATTTCTACATCATCGGAGTAAGCGATGCCCTCGGGCGTCACGATTTGAAGTTTTAGAGTCTTAGCCATGTGGTCCCTTGTCTCTGGATACCCATCCGAGCGTCACCCGGCCCTGATTTCCTCAATAGCGCCTTTCATGTAAAAGTTGCCTTCGGGGACATCGTCGTGCTTTCCTTCAAGGATCTCTTTGAAGCCACGAACGGTGTCAGCAACCGGGACCTGTTTGCCTTCGCGTCCGGTGAAAACTTGCGCAACGCTAAACGGTTGACTTAGAAAACGCTGAATCTTGCGTGCCCGCAACACTGTCAACTTGTCATCCGGCGAAAGTTCGTCCATGCCGAGAATCGCAATGATGTCCTGCAGGTCTTTGAAGCGTTGCAGCACTGCCTGAACTCGACGCGCTACGTCATAGTGGTCCTGGCCCACAATCTCGGGCTCGAGTGCTCGTGAGGTTGAGGCCAAAGGATCCACCGCGGGATATATTCCTAATTCGGCAATTGCCCGCTCCAGAACGATGGTTGCATCCAGGTGAGCGAAAGTTGTCGCCGGCGCCGGATCGGTCAAGTCGTCTGCGGGAACATACACTGCCTGGAAGGATGTAATTGAACCTTTCTTAGTAGAGGTAATCCGCTCCTGGAGAGTGCCCATCTCGGCAGCGAGCGTCGGCTGATAGCCAACGGCACTGGCGGTGCGCCCGAGCAGCGACGATACCTCGGAGCCAGCCTGGGAAAACCTGAAAATGTTGTCGATGAAGAGCAGCACATCCTGGTTTTTCTCGTCGCGAAAGTACTCGGTGATCGCAAGACCGGACAGAGCCACGCGCAGTCGAGCGCCTGGCGGCTCATTCATCTGCCCGTAGACCAGGGCGATTTTGGAGGCCGACAGGTCTTTCTGGTTGATGACTCCCGCTTCGGACATTTCGTTGTAGAGGTCGTTCCCTTCTCTCGTGCGTTCTCCGACGCCGGCAAATACCGAAACTCCACCGTGCAGTTTGGCAATATTGTTTATCAACTCCATGATGACCACTGTTTTGCCAACGCCCGCCCCGCCGAATGCACCGACCTTGCCGCCTTTTAAGAAGGGGCAGAGGAGATCAATAACTTTGATTCCAGTGCGCAGCACTTGCGGCGAAGTCGATTGGTCCACAAGCAGCGGCGCTGGTCGATGGATCGGATAGTATTTTTCTGCCTTAACCGGTCCACGCTCGTCCACCGGGTTTCCCGTCACGTCGAACACGCGGCCCATGACCCCTTCACCGACGGGCATCATCATTGGCCCACCAGTATCCTCGACCTCATAGCCACGTTTGAGACCTTCGGTGCCAGACATGGAAATCGTGCGGACCTGCTTGTCGCCAAGATGCTGCTGCACCTCAAGTATGAGCTTTACCGCCTGCTCCCCGACTGTGTATTGAACGGACAATGCGTTGTAGATCCCAGGTAGCGCGTCTGGAAATTCCACGTCTACTACCGGACCGGCGACCTGAACGACTTTTCCTTTACCCATTTCGAAACCTGCTTTCAATCTGGTTGCCCAAATGTTCCTGGATCAGCCTGCCTGGCCGCCGGCGATTTCCAGCAACTCCTTCGTAATATTTCCTTGCCGCAGCTTGTTGTACTCAAGGCTCAAATCATCTATCAGACTCTCGGCGTTATCTGTGGCGTTCTTCATCGACACCATCCGAGCGCTTTGCTCGCTGGCTTTGGCATTTAGCAAAACTTGATAGACATAAATATTGAGATAAATTCGTAGCATATAGCCAAGGAATGCCTCCGGGCTCGGCTCGAATAGACACTCTTTACGGGCTGCCAGTTCCTCTTTGGGCTCGGCACCCGGGATATTAAGACCTTTGATTTCGCCCACTGGAAGATACTCGAGCGAAACAGGTTGCTGAGTCAGTGTATTGACAAAGCGGGTGGCCAATATTCGAATTTCGTCGACCTCTTTGTTCAAAAAGAGGTCGCGTGCAAACGCGGCAATTGCCCTGGCTTCGGGAAATCGCGGCGAGTCGCCATAAGCGAATTCGGCAATGAGTTGGCGCTGGGTGGCAGCGACAAATTGAGCGGCTTTGCGCCCGGCCGTAATGAAAACAGTGGACTCCGGGTCGAATTGCGCAGCCATTCGAAACAAGTTGCTGTTGAGCGCTCCACATAACCCTTTATCCGCGGCGATCAGGATCACAGCGCGTTTACGGATCGGGCGGACGTCGAGCAAGGGATGGGCAAACTCGTGCAGGTGGCTGGTTGCTGCGCGTTGGAAACGGTAAATCTGCTGCGCAAAAGGTCGTCCAGCGAGCGCGGCTTCCTGGGACTTGCGCATTTTTGACGCCGCCACCATCTGCATTGCTTTGGTGATCTGCGCCGTGCTTCCGACTGAACGGATACGGTTTCGAATATCACGAGTACTAGGCATGCGCTCATTCCCAGGTCTGTTTGAAAGCGTCGGTGGCGGCCGACAGCTCAGCTACCAACCCTTCGCTAAGCGTCTTCTCGCTAGCAATTTTTTGGAGTAGCTCGGCGTTGCGTAGGCTCAGGAACTCCGTCAGTCTGGTCTGGAAATCTTTAATCCGCTCAACAGGTATATCGTCCATGTATCCGTTTTGGACGGCCCAGAGCACCGCCACCTGCACCTCAACCGGTATCGGGCTGTACTGTGGCTGCTTGAAGACCTCCACGATGCGTTTACCGCGATCGATCTGCGCTTGGGTTTTGGCATCCAACTCCGAGCCGAATTGCGCGAAGGCAGCGAGATCGCGAAACTGCGCGAGATCACCTTTGAGTTGTCCGGCGACTTGTTTCATGGCTTTGAGTTGCGCCGCTGATCCCACACGAGAAACCGACAGTCCCACGGAAATGGCAGGGCGCACGCCTTGATAGAACAAATCCGTTTCCAAATAGATCTGTCCGTCCGTGATCGATATGACGTTCGTGGGGATGTAAGCCGAAACATCTCCCGCCTGTGTTTCGATGATAGGTAATGCCGTAAGGGAACCGTTGCCGTAAGCTTCTCCAACACGTGCGGCTCGCTCAAGCAACCGGCTATGAAGATAGAACACGTCGCCCGGATATGCTTCGCGGCCGGATGGCCGCTTCAATACCAGACATACTTGCCTGTAGGCCACTGCGTGCTTGGACAAATCGTCGAAAATAATCAATGCGTCCATGCCGTTGTCCATAAACCACTCGCCGATTGCTGCCCCTGCAAAGGGCGCCAGATATTGGTTCGTGGCCGAGTCTGAAGCCGGGGAAGCAACAATTATCGTGTACGGCATAGCACCAGCTTCTTCGAGCACGGTGATTATCCGGGCGATGCTGGATTGTTTTTGTCCAATCGCGACGTAAATGGAATACAGCGGACGAAAATCTTTATCGCCTGTAGCCCCGGGGGCCTGGTTTAGCCGAGCTTGATTGATAATCGTGTCGATACAGATGGTCGTCTTGCCCGTCGAACGGTCTCCGATAATCAACTCTCGCTGACCTCGGCCAATCGGAATCATTGCGTCAATGGGCATGATGCCCGTTTGCACCGGTTGTCTGACTGGCCTGCGCCTGATGATGCCGGGAGCGAGTTTCTCGACCGGGTAGGCGACGCTACTCTGGACGGGTCCCTTGCCATCTAGTGGTTCGCCAAGCGTATTCACCACACGGCCCAGTAGTCCCATTCCGACTGGCACTTGCAGAAGCTTTCCTGTAGCGCGAACTTCATCCCCCTCTTCAAGCTTGGTGTAGTCGCCGAGAATCACCACTCCGACTTCGGTCGCGTCGAGATTCAGTGCGAGTCCCGTGAGGCCGTGGCCGAGGTCAATCATCTCGTTGAGCATTGCATCGCTAAGGCCTTCAATTCGAGCGACGCCATCGCCGACCTCGCGAATGACACCTACATTTTGCTTGGCTGCGGTAGCTTTGGCCCCCGCGAGTTGAGCTTCAATTTCCATTAATAGGTTAGCCATCTGTTTTTCCCTCAACTCGCCAGCCGGGCTGTAATCTAAAAGCTATTCTCCAATGCAGACAACCCGGCCTTAACACTGCCGTCGTAGACATCGCTGCCTACTTTTATGCGCATACCACCGATTAGCTCCGGGCTCACGGCGAATGAAGTGCTTATTCCGGGACCATTCAATCTGACCAAATCCGCCGCCACGGTCGCCTGCAGCTCAGGAGACAGCGGTGTGGCGCTTTCGACCCTGGCCGTATGGCGCATCAGCTCAAGCTTTACCAGGCGCTCAAACTCCGTCGCCAGAGTCAGGTAGCCACAGCGTTTGGATCCGATCACGCTCTGCGTAACCTGTCGAACATGACCCTCATCCAGAGATCCATTGACGAGACATAGCCGAAACAGGTGTTTGGCGTCGCGTTTGATTTGTCTGATCGTCTTCATCTAGTTAGCCCTACTATCGCGTAGTCAATTCTCTGGCGGTCTCCTCGGCCAGGCGACGCTGGTCTTCCGTTGTCAAAATCTTACCGGTGATAGCCGCGGTGGTCTGCACAACTAACCTTCCTACTTCCTGTTTGAGCTGGGCAAGCATGCGCGTGTGATCCTGAGCGGCGGCCTCGCGTGCCTTGACCATAATCTGTTCGGCGGCAGAGATGGCCTTCTTGGTTTCCTGCTCTCGCAGTTGGGCAGCCACCCTGCGTGCTTCTTCTATAAACTGATTTGCCTGAGTATTTGCCTGCGCGATCACATCCTTGCGTTGCGTTTCGGTCTTCGCCAGCTCGGCGCTTATTTTCTCGCTGTTCGCCAGGCCCTGGGTGATGAGTTTTTGCCGCTCAGTTAACATCCTGAGAACCGGCTTGTAGGCAAATAGATAAAGAAGGCCGCAAACGATTGAAAAGCTGATTATCTGAGCAATCAGATGCGGCCAGTTCACGCCGAAAGTCCTGGCAATTTGTTCGATCTGCCCGCCGTTCTCTGCTTGAGCAAACAAGACAATAATATTCATGGTCTTACACTCCTGGATTTCAAGACACCCAAACGATGGCCTCAGCTTTCGGTGTCGCTTACTTCACAAGGAACAGGGTGTAGAACACGATCGCCTCGGCGAAAGCAATGGCCAGGATTGATTGAACCAGGACCTTTGTCGACGCCTCGGGGTTGCGACCAACTGCTTCCGAAGCCTTCATGCCGATAATACCCACAGCGATCGCCGCTCCGATCGCCGCCATGCCTACGTGCAAGTTTCCGCTCATAACTATCGTTCCTTTCTGACTCATCAGTTCGTTCGTGTCTCACTTATCAGTTCGTTGCAGCCTTAGGTGTCTCCTCGTGTTGACAAATCAGCAGCGTAAAGACCGCCGTCAACAGCATGAAGACCAACGCCTGAACGACGCCAACAAGCAGCTCCAGAAAATAAAAAGGGACTGGCAGCAACCAGCCCAGGTTAGGTGACACATTAGCCATAGTTTCTAACATGTTCTCACCGGCAAACGTATTGCCATAAAGGCGAAAGCTCAGGGAGACTGGCCGGAACAAAATCGAAACGACTTCCAAACAACCAACAATGAAGAAGACCACCGCAAGGACTATCCTCAGTACACCGGTACTCTCACCCTTGGGCGCAAACAGTTCCTTTAGAAATCCTCCTGGCCCAATTTCCCGAAGGGCCCATACAACCCAGCAGGCGAAGAAGACCAGGGCCATCGCAAGCGTCATGTTGACATCGGCATTGGCACCACGCAACAAGGGCTGATCGATCTTAAAACCGTGAGACGTTGCATGCCCCCACCCGATCGTACCCACCCCGGGAATGAGACCCATCCAATTCGCAGAAAGTATGAAGATGAAAACGGTGGCGAAATACCAAAACGTCCGATCGACCAAATGTTTTCCAAGAAGACTTTCGAGAAAACCGTAGAGGCTTTCAATGAGCCACTCCAGAAAATTCTGCGCCCCACTGGGGACCTTATCCATGCGCCGCGTCGCAAAGCGAGCAAAAATGATTAGACCGAAAGCAACGATCCAGCTAACGACCATGGAATTGCTGACGGGGAAGCCGAAAACCCGGCCGATTTCAACCGCTCCTTGCGACAAACCATGCTCCTGTTTTTCCGAGTTAGTTGCTGGCGCGCTTTGTTTGGCGTTACTGGTAGATATCGAATGATCTGCGCCGGATTCGGCGCTCAACGCTAAAGCCACCTGTACGCTTAGGCCCAGGAACAATGCGACTAAGAGCAACCGGAGCCATTGAGTCTTTGGCTTAGACATGATTTTGGTATTCTCGACAGCGGGACGCTGTGCCGAGCCAGTCGAGATTATCGATCTTCACAGCACTCTCAACACCGCGCTTATCGCCGATAGCCAGACCCGGCAAGCCAACATTGCGCGATCGAATTCCCGTATTGTGACTCACGACCATCCTCCCTCGGCGTAGTGCAGTAACTCTCGCAATCATGTGAACATCGATGGTCATTTCAAACTCAATTTCTCTCCCAGCTCGTACTTCAAGTCCGAGCCGCAGATCCAGTTGCACAGAAGATACGATCTATTCACTTTGATCTTAGCTTGGAGCTGGAATGCCTACTACTGTCAAAACTTACAGTGCTCTGGAGACGATCAATAGTTATTCAGGGACGAGGTTGAGCATCAATAATCTCTCCACTCGTCAACGCAGTTATTTCGATCCAATTAATTGTTGGACCAAGCGCTGGCGCCCAGCTGTCGAAAACCGAGTGAAGGCATGACGGAAGCGCAAGCCCTCTCCACCACGCACTGAATAAAAGCCCACTCGAAGGGGTTCATAGACCTACCTGAGGGACGCATACCTCCTGTAAGAAGTGACAGTTACCGTGGGCTTTCCACCTCGATATACTCTGACCTCGCCTTGTGGTTACGAGTCCAACAATTCTTAGAGGAACACGATGTCACCCAATCCGAACAAAACGAGCGCCCTCGGCGTGATCATCATACTGGTGACAGCGTGTTCAACCAGTATCTCCGCTCAAACACCTGCCGTGGTCAATGGTTTTACTGCCAAGCCAGACCTAATACGGGAGACCAAAGAAACAGCTTTGAAAAAGAAATCTGTACCGCTCGCAGAAGGCACGGGCCCAACCTCTGGACCAGCGGCGGCGTCAGAGGTCAGTCCCCGGACGCAAGGTTCCGATCTGGTTAGGGTTAACGCCAACACGAAGGTGGCAGCCGGAGATGAAGGACGAGAGGCGATTAGGAAGGCGCCCCCAGCAAGTAGGAAGGCGCCCCCAGTAAGCCCACAAACAGCGTCATCCGACGAGTGGCAGTTTCAGGTTAGTCCGTACTTCTGGCTAGCCAGTCTTCACGGCACCGGCGGAGTCGGGAACCGCACCGCTCAGGTTGACGAGAGCTTCAGCGATATCTTTCATTCGTTGGACTTCGCCTTAATGGGATTGTTTGAAGCGCGCAAAGGCAAGTTGTTTGTGCTGACGGACCTGGAGTATGTAGCTGTCTCCGACGATAAAGCCACGCCTGGTCCACTGTTCTCCAACGTCAACGCTAAGTTCAAGACCTTCATTTTTGATCCCGAGGTGGGCTACCGCGTTTACTACGACCCGGACAAAGGCGCCTCTGTGGACATTTTGGGCGGCATTCGCGTCTGGCATGTGAGTACGGATCTCGCTTTCGGTGCTGGAATCTTACCGGCAATCGAGGTTCAGGGCAGCCGGAACTGGGTGGATGCTGTGGGCGGACTGCGCGGCAAAGCACCTCTTTCACAGAAAATATTCCTTACCGGCAAATTTGATCTGGGCGGTGGTGGCTCGAAGTTTACCTATCAGCTATTCGGCGGTGCGGGCTACGGCATAAACGAGAAAGTTGCCCTGATATTTGGCTACCGCGTCCTTGATGTAAATTACAACAAAAATAACTTTGTGTACGACATGAACCAGCGAGGGCCGATAGTGGGTCTGGGATTCAAGTTCTGAAAAATTCGGAACGCTCAAACAGTTGTTGGTGGTTGGATATGTATTTCACCCCCGATTCCCTGCTACCTGAGAACCAGCAACCGTTGATGATCACGGTGGCCCCGTTTGGTCCGCAGTGGATGCCGTCGGACTATCCGGAGGACATTGCAGTCTCCTGGAAGGATCAGGTCCAAAAGGCGGTCGACTGCTATAACGCCGGTGCCGCGGTCTTACACGTCCATGTGCGTGATCCAAAGACCGGTCACATTTCAAAGAACTTCGCGGAGTACTGTGATTTCATCGGGATGCTGCGTCAGGCAGTGCCGAAGATGATTCTGCAAATCGGCGGCTCGATCTCGTTTGCGCTCGAACCAGAAAGAGAAGCGCAGTGGCATGGCTATGACACCCGGCACATGCTGGCGGAGATTGTTCCCAAGCCGGATCAGGTGACGGTCGCTCTCGGCACGACACTGATCAATCCTCTTTCCCTGACCACGGCAGATGACGCGCAGGGGACTCAGTTCGACAATCCTGTGATCCAAAACGCGTATCAAAACATGGTGGTCGACGCCTCACCGGCGTTCTACATCGAACAACTGAAGCGCCTCCGCGCACACGGAATCCAGCCCTACTTCCAAACGGCCCACATCCATCAACTTGATGAACTCGAGCACCTTATTCGCACGGGTGTTTATATGGGACCAGCAAATCATACCCTGACCGCGATTGGCGGTTCCGGCTTCTGCGGACGTAATCCGCTTGACTTCATGGAGTACGTCCGCCGATCCCCGGATGGTTCAGTGATGACCATGGAATCTATCTGGCGAACAGTGGCTCCCTTTGCGGCCATGTCGATTGCTCTTGGCGTCCACGTCCGTTGCGGCATCGAGGACAATATGTGGCATCGGAAGGGCGAGCGCATGAGCTCCGTTCAACAAGTGGATCAAATTGTTCGACTCGCGAAGGAACTCAAGCGGCCGGTGGCGACGGCCGCTCAGGCAAGAGAGATTTCAAAACTCGGCGTCTGGTACAACAGCGTCGATGAAACGCTCGACGCTCTCGGCTTACCGCCAAACCGGAAGGATGGTCAACTCGGTTTGTCATCAGTGAGACGGATGGAAAACTTAGAGCGGCAATGACTGGATCAGATGGTCACTCCCTCGCCTGGCAAGTGACCGCAGCAACTTCGGGCTAGAGGCTCGTTGAGTTATTCGAAAAACTAGCAATGCCAGAGAAGAAAACAATTCGAATAGTCAAAAAGGGTGAGACTACTCGTCCGATTGCCAAGCCAAAGGTCAATTCAGCTCGTGAAGCGACGCGCCACGTGGTCGGAACGGTGACCAATTGGGTTACTGAGTTTCAGCAGAAGCGTCGTAATGAAACTGCTAACGCGCTGAGAATCCTCTCCAGCATCGGTCAGGAGGAGGGCTCCAATGTTGACGTGTTTCAGCCCCTACCCAATCTTCCGGATTCGTATCCGCAGCCGTAGCGTCTTTACACTCGACTTGTTCATATTATTTGCTCGTAATGCCAAGCCAGAAAGCGAAGTCTGGCGGGAAAGAGTTTCGAGGGGAGTTCAACTATGGCCGGGTTTCTGGGTGTTGTCCTGTTCATGATTGTGATCAACGACCGGCCATTCATCGGACGAACAGTATTCGTCCTGACTTTTATCGGTGATTCTGGACCACCTGATAGAGTTGCGCGCTAAGTCCGACCTGTCTTCTCTTTCCCGGCAAGACTGTTACAACTGACAGTTACCTTTCCGCCAAGTCAATCATAAATTCTATCTTGGAAAACGCTGACGGATATTCAGTAGGACCAGCTCCTCTGTTTCGTCGCAACAGCTAAGGAGAAGAAGCAATGCGGAATTTCAGCAAGACCATCACGATAGCAGCGGTTGCGATGCTGGTCGTCTTGTTACTGCTTGGCGGGACCTCTGCCCAAGGCCCGGGAACGACTGCGACCAGAAACAAGCCCATTCATATTCAGGCGCAAGCCTTCGGTCAGGCCCAACAACTGGGACGAAGTTTCGGGGTGGACATAATCATTCAGGAATATTCAACGGCCGCCGATCAGAAGGCGTTGCTCGAAGCTTTCAGTGCGAAGCAGAACGAGGGCCTGGTCAACGCGCTGTCAAAGATGAAATCAAAAGGTCGGATTTCTGTGACAGGCACGCTGGGCTAGTGCATTCATGTTCCACACAAGAACTATAGGTAGAGGGATTGAGAGATTTTCACTCACTTTGACTCTGGTCTTAACCGCCGTTTTCAGTGTCCGGGCTCAAACTGCGACTTCTCAACCCCCACCAAACAAGAACAAAGGTGAGCCGACGGCGCAAATATCATCCAAGCCATCTGATCAAGTAGCGGCCAGCCATCAGACAACCACTACCGCAAAACCGAAAAAGCCAAAGCGCGGACAGTTGATTATCGCGCCCATCCCCATCTCGAGTCCTGCAGTTGGATCAGGCCTGGTTTTGGCTGTTGGTTATGTTTTCAAATTTAATCAAGAGGACAACTTGTCGCCGCCGTCGACGATTGGTCTCGTCGGCGCTTTCACCAATAGTGGTTCGCGCGCAGGCGGCATCGGTGGGCGACTATACTTCAGCGAAAACAAATATCAGACAACTTTTGCGTTCGTTAAGGGGCGCGTTAATTTTGATTTTTTCGGCATCGGGCGCATCCCCGGACGGGAATCCATCTCAGTTCCGCTGAAGATAGGGGGAACCGTTTTCTTTGGCGAATTCCTGCGCAACGTCTGGCACGACATTTTTATCGGGCCGCGCTACCAACGCCGAAACCTTTATGCAAGACTTGACGGCCCTCAGACGCCCGGCGGTTTCGAAATTCCTCCTATTGACTTGAAATCAGTTTCCGCCGCGCTCGGGATCCACGTGCAACGCGACAAGCGTGACAGCACCTTCTATCCGAGAAGAGGTTCCCTGTTAGACGTAATCGGTGACTTCTTCGCCAAGGGATTGGGCAGCCGTCGCCAGTATCAAACATATAAGATCTCATACCAGCTCTATCACGAACTGGGGCCCAAACAGGTTCTCGCTTATCGAGGCATGATGTGCTCAGCCAATCAAAACGTACCTTTTTATGATCTATGCTTGTATGGAACGCAGAGCAACCTGCGCGGGTACACCGGCGGCGAATTTCAGAATCGACGCATGTTCGCGACGCAAGCAGAATACAGGCGCGAGTTGAAAGGTAGATTTGGCGTGGTAGCGTTTGGTGGAATCGGTGGGGTGGCGAGGCGGTGGAACGCGTTTCGCAGTGACGAATTATTACCCGCAGCTGGGGCAGGTTTGAGGTTTACGCTCGACAAAGAGAATCACATCAATTACCGCATCGATTTGGCAGTTGGCAGGGAGGGTCGCACGTTGTCGATTGGAGTGGGTGAGGCTTTCTAGTGGATCGACTGAACGCTGCACATTAGCATCGCGACTCTACCACTATTGCTGAGTAAACCTTTCTTGAGTAAGATTTTCTTACATAACAATTAAAGCTGTTGTCTTATTCATCCGCACGGAGCAAGGCCATCACCAGGTTAATTGAGGAAGCCCCGCATGAGCGATGTGGTGACGTCCATAGCGAGCCATAAACCGGCACAAGCCAGCCGTGACAATGCCGCACTGCGTCGCACCGTGGTGGTGACCCTGCTGGTCGTCGTGGGCTATTACTTCACGGCTAAGATTGGCTTCGCCTTTGCTCTCCAGCCGGGTTCTGTTTCCACGCTCTGGATGCCCAACTCGATTCTTTTGGCCGGATTGCTACTGGTTCCAAGGCGTTCCTGGTGGATCATCGTCGTCGCGGCCTGTCCGGCACACTTTGCTTCGGAAATTCAAAGCGGTGTCCCGACAGCGATGATCTTGTCGTGGTTCATCAGCAATTCTTTCCAGGCGTTATTCGCTGCGTTCTTTATATGTAAATTCGTTGACGACGGACTGCGCTTTGATAAGTTCAGGGATCTGACCATCTTTCTTTTTTTCGGCGCCTTTCTGGCGCCGTTTCTATCTTCCTTTCTCGATGTCGCCCTGGTGAAATTAAACGCCTGGGGAACCAGTTCATACTGGGAAATCTGGCGAGTCCGTTGTCTTTCAAACATCCTGGCCACGATCACTTTGGTACCGGTAATTGTCACCTGGGTCACTGGGGGCTTTACTGCTGTACGGAGGGCCTCCTGGTGGCGTTACCTCGAAGCTGGGATTTTGACCGCCGGTCTGTTTAGCGTGGGTCTCACGGTTTTCAATAGCGAACACTGGCTGACAGACAAAACTCCCTCACTGCTCTATTGGCCGCTGCCCTTTCTGCTATGGGCCACAGTGCGTTTTGGTCCGCAAGGAGTGAGTACAGCGCTGCTGCTGGTTATGCTTTTGGCAATTGGCGGCGCGACACATGGTCAGGGTCCCTTCGTCGCAAATTCCGCGGCTGCCAACGCGCTATCGATCCAATGGTTCCTGATCGTCGTTTCAATTCCACTCATGGCTTTGGCCGCCGTTATTGACGAGCGCCGGCGCGCCGAGAGGGCAGCACGTCACAACGAGGAGCATCTCGCAATGGCGATGAACGCCGCGCAGATGGGAACATGGGAATGGAACATTACCGACAACACCGCCAAGTGGTCTGACGAAACCAAAAGAATGTTCGGTCGCTCACCAAGTGATCCGGAAGTAACTCCGGAAGAGTTTTTCGTATCAGTGCATCCGGAGGATCGCCTGTTCATCGAGCAGGCTATCAGTCGCGCGGTGACTGCTAGGTCTCCATATGAAGCTGAATTCCGAATGCTCCACCCTGACGGAAGCATTCGCTGGGTGCGAGGCAAGGGCAAAGTCCTGAGCGACGAAGCCGGTAAGCAAGTGCGTATGATTGGTCTCAATGCGGACATAACTGAACAGAAGCAAGCACAAGAGGCTTTACGACGAAGCGAACTCCAACTGGCGCGCGCAGAAGCTTTCTCGCTTGTGATGCTGACTCACGTCAGTCTGGACGGAAGGTGGTTGAAAGTTCCGCCTACTTTGTGTGAACTGGTCGGTTACACCGAGGAGGAGTTGCTGGCAGGAACTTTCAAAGACATCACCCACCCGGACGATTTTGAAGCCGACTGGAGCCAGTGTCAGCGCCTCATTCGCGGCGAAATCAAGTCTTTCGATCTTGAGAAGCGATATATACACAAGGATGGACACACCCTCTGGGTTGACCTTAATTGCTCGGTGGTCGAAGACGACGCGGGCAAACCGGTTCACTTCATCACCTACATTAGAGACATAACTGATCGAAAGTTTGCCGAGCAGGCGTTGTTCGAAAGTAATGAGCGCAACCAGGCGATTCTGCGGGCCCTTCCTGATCTAATGTTCCTGCAAAGCAAAGAAGGCGTTTACCTCGACTACTATGCTCGGGATCTAGGCGATCTGCTTGTGCCTCCCGAAACGTTTCTGGGGAAGAACATCAGTGAAGTAATGCCGAGAGAACTAGCAGAGCGGGTGAAAGAAGGCATAGCGCGGCTCGATGGCACCGTCGAAACTCAAGTGCTGGAATACACGCTAGAAATTAATCACGAAGAGCGACACTTCGAAGCGCGGCTGGTGCGCGCAGAAGGAGATAAGGTTTTGAGCATAGTCAGGGACGTCACTGAGGCGCGCCGCGCCGCCGATGCTTTGCGTAGCAGTGAGGAAAAGCTGTTGCTAAGTAATCGGGAGGGCCGCGAGCTTGCCGCACGCCTGATAACCGCCCAGGAATCCGAACGCCGGCGCATCGCCCTGCTGCTCCACGACGACTTGAGCCAGAGCATTGCCGCGATGGGCGTGGCCATAAGTCGGCTCAAACGTAAGCCGCCGGCGACGAACGCGCTGATGGCTACTGAACTGGATCAACTTGGGGCGCAAACTAATGAACTGAATACGCAGATCAGGAAGTTGTCACACCAGTTACATCCCGACGTGCTCGAGCATGTCGGATTGGTCGCCGCTCTGGAATCGGAACTAGCTGAGTTTGGTCATAACGAGAAGATCAAAGTTGATTTCAAAGCTGAGATTAAGAGTGAATATATTCCTTTGGATGCAAGTGTTTGTCTGTATCGAGTGGCAATCGAAGCCTTGCGTAATGTCTCCAAACATTCCGGCGCCAGTTCTGCCATCGTTTCCCTGACGGAAGATGACGTCTGCTTCACGCTCGAGGTTTCCGATTCGGGCCACGGCTTCGATGTCGAAAGGGCCAAACGCGGGAGCGGACTGGGTTTGATTAGCGCTGAAGAGCGAGTCAAGTTGCTACAAGGGAGTTTTCTGGTGAAGTCAAAACCCGAAGGCGGCACCGTTCTCATGGCCTGTATTCCGTTAGCGAAATGATCATGCTCCGTCCAAAACTACTCCTGGCTGACGACCACACTATGTTCTCTCAGGGCTTGCAGAGCTTGTTGGAGGACGAATTCGATTTGGTCGGTGCGGTGGGGGACGGCCAAGCGCTCGTTGATGCCACCGGTCGCCTTGAACCGGACGTGATAGTCGTGGATATCTCGATGCCGGTCATGAATGGCTTTGATGCCGTCCGCCAATTGAAGAAGGAGGGTGTCACCGCCAAGATTATTTTCCTCACAATGCACGCGGACGATCGCTTGCTCGCAGAGGCATTCAGGTGCGGTGGATCCGGTTATGTTCTGAAACAATCAGCCGGAGAAGAGCTCATCGCCTGTATAAGGCAAGTACTCGCAGGCCACAAATACGTAACCCCGCTGATCGCCACCGAATGGGCTGAAGACGTCAGTAAGAATGTCCAGCAAACTCAGAAGTTGACTCTCACACCGCGCCAACGCGAAGTCCTGCAACTGGTTGTCGAGGGTTGCACAATGAAAGAGATTGCTACACGTCTTGGAATTTCAAGCCGCACCGCCGAATCACATAAGTATGAAATGATGGAAGAATTGGGCGTAGACAGCACGGCGGAGCTGATCCAGTACGCGATAAAGCTCGGTCTCACTTCCGAGTAAGACAGTTCCTAACTTGCGTTTAGCGATGTAAAGCCAAGAAATTGACTTAAATTGTAGGGGCGTCCCTCCGTGGGCGCCCCATTCTTGAGTGATAAATCAGCAAGGATGGAGCTCCCACGGAGGGACGCCCCTGCAATTTAGGAGACCCAAAGAGTCTTTTGTACGGAAGCGTACCGTATTTTTACGGATTGTGCTCTTTGCAGGTGCGGAGTAAATTCCGGTGGCGTAATCTCTAATTTATCCTCGCAGGATTTCTTTCGGAGCTTCGGGGTCGTTATCGGGGCGGCCTTGTTTGCAGATGAAAGCGCATAGAATTGAACCTCCCATCGCAGCCAGGCGGATGCTTTCTGTCCAGTGCGGTCTGGTCCCGTCTAAGCAGACTTGGAGTTAGTTCTCGAGCAGTTTCTGCCCGGCCCCGACTTCAACCGAAGGTTGGCAAGAATAGCAGCACTCAAATATGGTGCGGACATTCACTCTCCCCGCCTCTCTTTCATCTACCCTCTTGGGCGGCCTCGCACGTGTACGCCTCTTCGGACAAATCCCAGTAGTCATTGCCAGACTAAACGGACCGGTGGCCGGGGCAATACTGCTGTCAAACGAGGTGATTGTTCGTTGCCTGCGCGTCCTGACCTCAAGCGTATTAACGATCTCCGTTCTTTCCTTCTCCACCGTCGCTGCACAAACCGCTTTTAAGGGAGGTTTACCGAGAGTCATAGCGGATCTCATCAGAAAAGCGGCGCTGTTCGTTGTTATCTTGCTCTGCAATCCCGTCCACGCACAATCCACGGCGTCCATCGAAGGACAAGTCACCGATCAGCACGGTGCGATTGTACCCGCAGTTTTGATCACTGTAGTCAGCCGCGAGATCGGCATCAGGCGCGCAGCCGTAACGGACGACGACGGCAGATATCAAATTCCCGCTCTGCCAGTTGGCTCATATCGGATTGAGGTCAGAGCCCGCGGGTTTCAAGCGCAGATCGTTGAGAGTTCGACGCTTGAGGTTGGGCGGAGAGTTACGCAGAACTTTCAACTTCGGGTGGGCGATGTCTCGCAGGTAGTAACGGTGACGACCGGTAATGATTTGATCGACCAATCTAGTGTTTCAATAAGTCACGTGGTGGATTAACGCATGGTTCAGGAGACGCCACTAAACGGACGCTACTTTTTGGATCTGGCGTTGAGGGTGCCGGGCTCGGTCACACCTCCGCAAGGCGCTTTTTCGGCGGCGCCAGCACGGGGCTTAGGGGCTCTGGCTATCAATACCGGCGGGAATCGTGAAGAGACCGTCAACTACCTGGTTAACGGGATCACTCTCAACAACCTGACCTTTAGCTCGATAAGTTTCCAGCCGTCGATTAACACCATTCAGGAATTTAAGGTCGACAACTCGACTTTCAGCGCCGAATACGGTGAAAGCGCCGGCGCCATCGTCAACCTTGCCACCCGCTCGGGCGCCAATGATTTTCACGGCGAAGTGTTTGAGTTCTTCCGCAACGACGCGCTTGATGCACGCAACTTCTTTGAATTCACCTCCAATCGTCCGGCGCCTTTCAAGCGCAATCAGTTTGGCGGAAACGTGGGCGGCCCTATCATCAAGAAGAAAGTGTTCTTTTTCTTCTCTTACGAGGGTCTGCGCCAGCGTCAAGGACTCAACCTCAACAGTGTTGTCCTTAGCGACGCCCAGCGCGCATTAGTGACAGATCCAGTGATCGCAAAACTGGTCGGCTTGATCCCGCGAGCGAACTTCGTCGACTCATCGGGCACGCCGCGCTTCATCAGCTCGGGGAGAGCCCCGGTCAACGTCGATCAGTGGACGACGGACATCAACTACAATTTGAGTGAAAGGGACAGGCTGCATGGATACTACGCCATTCAAGATGCAGAGACCAGAGAGCCAAACCGGACTGGTAACACCATACCTGGCTTTGGTCATACCAGCCGCGCACTGCGACAGATCTTTACCTTGAATGAGACACACACTTTCGGTACCAACGTAGTCAACGAGGCGCGCGCTGGGTTCAATCGCTTTTCTTCGAGCAGCACCCCGAATGCGCAGCCCAACCCGGCAGATTTTGGAATTCTTAACGGGGTCAATCAACCGATCGGCTTGCCCCAGATCAACGTCGCTGGCGGCGATCTCAATTTCGGCGGTCCGGCCACCCAGCCGTCGGGCCGCGGCGATACCACCTTTGTCGTGGCTGATACTGTGAGTTGGCTTTACGGTCGGCATTCGCTGAAGCTCGGCGGGGAGTACCGACAGTTCCTAAACAATAATTTCCGTCAAGCCACCGGCTCTTTCAACTTCGCAACAGTCGCTGACTTCCTGGCGGGCACGGCAAACTCTTTCAGTGTGACGTTGGGCAACCAGACCAGCAGCATCGCTCAAGGAGCATTGGGATTTTTTGTCCAGGACAATTACAAACCGCGACCGGATCTTACGCTGGAGCTCGGCCTGCGTTACGACTGGAACATGACGCCGAGCGAACGTTACGATCGGTTCATCGTCTTCGATCCGAACACGGCTTCGCTGGTGCGCGTCGGGACAGGCATCGTTGCCATTTATCACGAGAACGACAAGAATTTTCAACCGCGCGTGGGGTTTGCATGGACGCCTTTCAGAGGAGGAAAGACAGTACTGCGCGGTGCATACGGAATTTATGTCGACCAACCCATGACCAGCGTGGTGTTGGGAACCAGTGGAAACCCGCCCCTGGCAATCCCGCTTACCTTCACCGGCACCGTCCGGCTCGACAACGCCATCAGTCTGGCTGGTCCTTCGGGTCTTGCCCCTCAGTCGGTAGACCAGGGCTTCGACAACGCCTATGTGCAGTCGTGGAATTTGAACCTGCAGCATCAGTTCACACCGTTTGCGTTGCTGGTCGGCTATGTTGGATCCAAGGGCATACACCTGATCACCCGACGGAATATCAACCAGCCGGCGAACGGCGTACGTCCGTATCCAGCCTTATCCAGCTCCAGCCCGATATTGCCCGGCACCGCCCTCGCCAATATCAGCCAGGTTGAAAGCTCAGGCAATTCGAGTTACAACGCCCTTTGGGTGACAGCCACACGGCGGCTTGCGACAAATCTGCAATTCGACGCTTCTTACACCTGGTCCAAATCACTCGACTACAACTCGTTCAGCTCACAAGGAATCGTGGTACAGAACAGCTATGACCTCAACGGGAGTCGCGGCCTGTCGGATTTTGACGCGCGTCACCGCTTCGTCGTCAGCGCCATATACGACTTGCCATTTCACCACAATCGTCTGGTCGACGGATGGCAGCTGGCCGCGATCGTGCAGTCCCAAAGCGGCAACGGACTCAATATTGTCACGACCAACAGCGCGGTTAACGGCGTTGCGGGCACTCTCAGGCCCGATGTCAATGGTCCCATCAATATCCTTGGTTCGGTTGACGCGTGGTTTGACACTTCGGTATTTACACCGGTCGCCCGCTTTGGCAGCCTGGGCCGAAACGTGGTAATCGGACCCACGTTCAATAACACGGATTTCTCGATCGCCAAGACCACGAAACTTGGCGAGAGACTTCGCCTGCAATTGCGCGCCGAATTCTTCGACCTTTTTAATCACGCGAACCTTGGGCAGCCCGGCAATGTAGCCGGCAGCTCATCCTTTGGCCGGATCACGAACACCCGGTTCCCCACCGGTGAATCTGGGTCGTCTCGACAAATACAGTTCGCTCTGAGGGTAATCTTCTAGACGATCCCGACGGCCGATGGACGGTCCTAAGGGTTCGCAAAATAGTGAGTGTAGCGATGATGTCACCCAGCCGCGCCCTTATGAAAGTTGCCGTTCCCAAGCCTAAAGGGCGCCCCCGTAAGCGCCTAAACATTCTCGATTGGACGCAGTGCGTGATTACCGGAATGAGAGGGTTGCTTTCTTTGTATTCGCTGATCGGTGTAATGATCCTCTTGCCAGTATGTGCTGCTGCCCAAGCGCCAACCAAGAGGGTCCTCATCCTCTCTGGATCGGATCCGAATTATCCGGGCTTTTCGATAATAACCCAGGGTATCCGCTCAATTATCCGCAACGGGTCGTCATCTCGCGTCGAGTTTATTTACGAGCTTCAGGAGGATCTGCTTAAACCCTCCGACTCCGACCGTGACGACCAGGAATTAGTCGATTATCTCAGCCGGAAGTACGAGGGCAAGAAGATCGATCTGATTCTCGGGTTGGTAGCACCCCGTTTGAGAGTGCTTTTGAAGCACAACCCGGGACTCTTCGCCGACATTCCCAAAGTCGTCTATGACTTCGAAGACGAGCGAGAAGCTACGATTAGGGGTCTCGGGCCCAACGTCACTGGAGTGTGGGCGACGTTGGAGCTCACTCAGACACTGGATCTTGCGCTTGCTCTACAACCTGAGGCTCGGAGAGTCCTGGTGGTTACAGGCAACTCGGACCAGGATAGGTTGCAAAGGGAAAGGGCGCAGACGGATTTTCGCAAATACGAAAGCCGAGCAGAGTTTACCTACCTCAATAACCTGACTCTGGAGGAACTAAAGGGTCAGTTGGCGGCCCTACCCAAAAACTGCATCGTGATCTATCTGTTATTCGGCACCGATCGAGCGGGCAACAAGTATTCCGGTCCAGAGGCCCTTTCTATGATTGCTCCCACCTCCGGAGCACCCATATATGGAAATTCGGACACGTTCATGGGGGCGGGTATCGTAGGTGGAAGTCTGCTCAACTATGAAGCGATAGGCAAACAACTCGGTGAAGTTAGTCTGCGTGTCCTGGCTGGCGAAAAACCGCAAGACATCCCGTCTTCGACCCTGCGAAACGTTACAACTTTTGATTGGCGAGAACTTCGACGTTGGGGCATCGACGAAAGTAGACTCCCCGCCGGCAGTATCGTTCTGTACAAAGAGTTTTCGGTTTGGCAGTTGTACAAGTGGCGCATCATTGGCGTCATTTCATTGTGCATCCTCGAGGCGTTGCTCATTGTTGGACTGCTGATTAATCGAGCTAAAAGAAAGCAGGCTCAAAGAGAAAGCCAGCGTTTCGGTGAGTTGGCAAGAGCGGAGCATCGCCGGCTCGACGAGGTTGTGTCAAACGTACCGGGCCTGGTCTGGGAAATCGGCATCGACCCTGTCTCGGGCGAGCGCAAAACGAGGTTTGTGAGCGGGTACGTCGAACAGATGTTAGGCTACCGCGCGGAAGACTTCCTGGGTTCGGCGGGTTTCGGATTGTCGCTCATGCCCGAAGAGGATCGAGAAAGAGTGGAACACGAAACCAACGAGATTTTTGAAGCCGGAACGTCCGGCACGATTCAATTTCGCTGGCAGACAAAGGATGGATGCTTGCTTTGGGTTGAGTCACACCTGACAACTATCTGTGATGAGAGCGGTAAGACGGTTGGACTGCGTGGTGTGACGATGGACGTCAGCGACCGGCAGCAGGCTGTAGAAGCATTGAAACAAAACCAGGCTCAGCTAGCCGGAATCATCGGCTCGGCAATGGATGCGATCATCTCGATCGATGAGCGGCAACGCGTGGTGCTATTTAACGCCGGTGCGGAGACGATGTTCGGCTGTTCTGCAACTGAGGCTATCGGCCAGCCGCTGAACCGCTTCATTCCCACCCCCTTTCGCGATGCACAGCAAGATCATCTGTCCACCATGAAACAGACGAACGGCGCGGGGCTTTACGTCGGCTCCTTCGCTTCCCTCACCGGACGACGTGCTGCGGGCGAACATTTCCCGGTTGACGTATCTATCTCTGAGGTAGAACTCAACGGGCAGCGGTTCTACACCATCATTCTGCGCGACATCACTGAGCGCCTGCGCGCAGAGGCAACCCTTCGTGAACGCAAGCAGGCACTAACCGAGGCCCAACGCGTTGCCAAGGTAGGCAGTTGGGAGTGGGATCCAACTGACGACGTTGTAACCTGGTCGGAAGAGATGTTCCGGATTATGGGCCGCGATCCCGCACTACGCGCGCCGAGCTATCAGGAACATCCGACGCTGTACACTCCCGCGAGTTGGCAGCGCCTCAAATCCGCTGTGGAAAGGGCTCTTCAGGACGGAACCTCTTATGAACTCGAATTGGAAACGATCAAGGGAGATGGCAGCCTCGTCTGGACGAACGCTCGCGGTGAAGTACTGCGCGATGCCAATAGAAAGATCATCAAGCTCCGCGGCACTCTTCAGGACATCGCGGAACGCAAACAGGCGGAAGCGGCCCTGCAAAAGGCCGTCGAAGAAGTGAGCAAGCTAAAGAACAAACTCGAGGAGGAAAATATTTACCTGCGGGAAGAGATCAAACTCGCGCACGAGTTTGACCAAATAGTGGGCCGAAGCGACGCCACCAAATACGTGCTTTTCAAGATCGAACAAGTAGCCCCCACTGACACGACGGTGCTCATTACGGGTGAAACAGGCACGGGGAAGGAACTGGTGGCACATGCCATTCATGACGCCAGTTCGCGCCGCGACCGTCCGCTCGTGAAAGTGAATTGTGCAGCTCTATCTCCGGCTTTGATCGAAAGCGAACTGTTCGGGCATGAGAAGGGGGCATTTACCGGCGCGACAGCGCGCAAGATTGGAAGGTTTGAGCTCGCAAACGGCGCCACCATCTTCCTTGATGAAATCGGTGAGCTGCCGCTGGAACTTCAGGCGAAGTTGTTGCGCGTGATCCAGGAAAACGAGTTTGAGCGTCTCGGCAGCTCGAAGACGATTAAAGTGGATGCTCGCATTATTGCGGCCACGAATCGAAATCTGAAGGTCGCCGTCGAGCAGGGCGTATTTCGGGAAGACCTTTGGTATCGCTTGAACGTTTTTCCGATCACGGTGCCGCCGCTAAGGGATCGTAAGGAAGACATCCCCGGTTTGGTGGAACATTTTGTAAGGAGATTCTCGCTAAAAGTCGGCAGAAGAATTTCTTCCATTCCTCCCGCCAGTATGAGAATTCTTCAGGATTACGCATGGCCGGGAAACGTCAGGGAACTCGCCAATGTGCTTGAGCGTGCGGTTATTAATACAAATGGCACCGTCCTGCGTGTCGTCGATCATTTCGAGAAGGCGCGCGTCGCGGAGCTATCAAAATCAGATAAGACTCTGGAAGAAATGGAAAAGGAATACATTATCCGGATACTCGAAAACACGGGCTGGAGAATCGAGGGTCACAAAGGAGCTGCAAGAATACTGGGACTCAATCCCAGTACTCTTCGCACCCGCATGGCCAAACTGGGAATCCAAAAACTCGAAAGTAAGACCCTGACCTCGGCAGTTTGATGACAGCACGAGCCGGCGGTGGAACAAAACTTCCTGATCCTGGTGTAGTTCCGGCATGCCCTCTGCGGCATAACGCAGAATCCACTAAATACAACGGAAAATCTACTGAGCCCTTCCCTCATCAGTTACCTTAGACTCGCCGCCGCAACCGCCTTAACCAAACCGCTTATCCAAACTGTCGTTGTGGGTAGCCGAACTGCGCACGCGACTTGCACTGGATACAAGTCGAAATCATTCAGCAGTTCCTTCGTCAAACCATTTCTTTTCAAGCGGGCGGAACAGGAGCAATTCCCCAGTTGCGTAGGTCCATTAATGGTTGTAACTACCACCAGGATTACGGTGTCAACGGCGAATCGGAGCGAACTCTTTCAAACGATCGCGACGCTGCTAACGCCGATAAGGAACGAAAAAGGATGTCTCAGTTCCCGTTTTTATTTGGACTCTGCCGACAACAACTCCGCCATGCTGGTTGAGGAGTGGGAAACGGAGGGGGACTGGGACAATCATTTACGATCCAGGGATTGTTCGGTTTTCCTGGGGGCGGTAAGCGTACTGTGCAGGCCAGCGGGCGTTGAATTCAAATTGCTTTCCTATGTTGCAGGTATTGAGGCAATAACTGCAGCGCGCAAAGTCCACGCGATGGACTATTAGCAGGTGAGAAATGCCTTTCCCCTACGTCGAAGGATCAATTTCACCACGGCTGATTACCATGCCGGGAAGTCTTTGTCGCTTGCAGCGGCGCAAGCTGGCTCGTCGCCATAAGACCGCGAGCCAATCGCTGGCCATCTCGATTTCGAACTCCAAAACCGAACAAATTGCCCATAGCCCCAGCGAGCACCGCCAGCGCCACTCTACTTTGATGATCAATGAGCAGCGTATTGAGCAAAGCTATGGCCGCGAAATGTTTCTCCAGGCGATTGTCGAAGCATGTGCTTCAAACGTAGCGGTGCTCGATGAGTTTGGCCACATTCTCTACGTCAGCAAACCGTGGCGGCTGTCAGCGGAAAAATATGGTCCACATGGTGGAAGCCATCCTCTGGACCTCAACTGTCTCGAAAGACGGAACGGTCCGAACGCGGGGTGCTCCAATCACACTTCTGCGCTCGCCGAAGACATTCAGGCAATTTTGGACGGCAAGGTCACGGAGTTTCACAACGAGTACTCGTGTCCAAGTCTTTCCGGATCAAGCTGGTTCGTGGTCCATGCGGCGCGACTGGACTTCCCGGGAGCTGCCGGCGCCTTTCGCGTTCTGGTAAACAGCTCGGACATCACCAATGCCAGGCTATCGGAACAAACGTTACGCGATTTGGGCGGCCGGTTGATTACGGCCCAGGAAGAAGAACGCAGCCGCGTTGCCCGTGAGCTCCACGACGATCTGAATCAGAGAATGGCGCTGCTCTCCGTCGAACTGGAGCAACTATCACAAACCCTTCCGGCGAGCCAAAACAACCTGCGCTTGTCTATCAACAACGTGTGGGAAAGGGCGCAAGAGATTTCTTCTGAGATCCACCGCGTGGCTTATCAACTTCATCCTTCCAAGTTAGACCATTTGGGACTGGTGGCTGCGGTCAAGAGCCACTGTCTTGAATTGTCAGCGCGCCATGAAATTAAGATCGTGTTCAAAGAAAAAGGATGTAGTGGCTTGTTACCAAAGGACGTGACGCTTTGCTTGTTCCGTATAGTCCAGGAGTCGGTTCGCAATGTAATCAAGCATAGCGGCGCGCGTGAAGCTTCAGTGGTACTCGTGGGCACCCGAGACGTTATCCACTTATCTGTTTCAGATAACGGCAGGGGCTTTGACGTCGATTCCCTTAAATCGAAGAGCGGTCTAGGGTTCATTAGCATGAAAGAGCGCCTGAGATTAGTCGGTGGAGTAATTTCAGTACATTCAAGCGCGCGGGGTACAAAGATTGAAGTGTCGGTACCCCTATCCGGTTCGGAAATTCGATCGGCAGAAATACCCTTACCGGGGTCGGGCAGATTGTCTTACTTACCTCCTTTGAGTGTAAACGCGTAAAGCAAATCCGAATCACCTGCCCGAATCTGTGACAAAAAAAGACGCCTGGCTAGGACCGGCGAAAGGAATGATTATCATGAAACGTGCGCGAATTATTCTGGCGGACGATCACAACCTTCTGGTTGATACCTTCAAGGCTTTCCTTCAACCACACTTTGATGTGGTGGCGACCTTTGCCGATGGACATCGGCTTGTCCAGGATGCGCCAGCCCTGGCGCCCGACGTGATCATCCTCGACGTTGGCATGCCAATCATGAACGGGTTGATCGCCGGGCAGCGCCTAAAGCAGATCCTGCCCAGAGTCAAACTGATCTATCTTACAATGAATCAGGATCCGGACGTCGCCGCCGAAGCCTTTCGGCTGGGAGCGTCGGGATACCTTGTCAAGACTTCGGCCGCTTCAGAACTCGTTCATGCGATCAATGAAGCGCTGCTGGCAAGATCGTATATCACGCCTCTGATGACCAAGGACATGGTGGGATCATTCATTCAAAATTTCAAGCGGCGAAAGACTCGCCACGAACTAACTCTGCGTCAAAGAGAAGTGCTCCAGCTCTTGGCTGAAGGGCGCTCGATGAAAGAAGTGGCTTATCACCTCAATGTCACGCCACGCACCGTTGCCTTCCACAAGTACGCGATGATGGATCAACTACACCTCAAGAGCAGCGCCGAGTTAATCCAGTACGCGATGAAGAGCTCGATTGTGACTGCTTAGCATGTTGCAGCAGTCGTCAACTCGCTCAGCTCAGACCACACGGATGTTAAGCGTGAGCCTGTCAGTTTTGACAGTATTCTTGAGGGGACGCTTCAACTAAGATCACCCCGTAACGCCCTGAACAGAATAACCAATTGTGGCTTCTGCTGACTGTGCAGTTCTGGCGGTCTCATTGGCGAGGCAACCATGGGGAGGCAACGTGGCGCGTGCCCGCATTTTACTCGCAGATGACCATAAAGAGATTCGCGAACGAGCTGTGCGCTTGCTTGAGCCGGAATTCGAAGTAGTTGGAACAGTAGCAGATGGTAATGAGCTCGTAAGGGCTTCGGCGCAATTGAAGCCCGATGTTTGCGTCATTGATATTTCGATGCCGCACTTAAGTGGCATCGAGGCTGCCATTAAATTAAGAGAGAGCGGGTCCAAGGCCAAAATAGTTTTCTTGACAGTCAATGAAGATTCCGATTTCGTTCGCGCCGCACTCAGAACCGGAGCGCTGGGATACGTCGTGAAGTCGCGAATGGCAAGTGATCTCTGCCCGGCGATCAATGGCGCAATCAGCGGCCAGCTGTTCGTCTCGCCTTCCTGCATTTTTAGCGCCGACCCCGACCAACGCCCCTTTCCCTAAGACAGTCTGTGTTCTCTGTATCTTGTTCGTTGACTAGCAAATCCTCGTACGAGTCGGAAAAGGGCTCGTCCTTATTAATACCGGTTGTGCATGTTTGCGAGAGCGACAACGCGGGGAACAGCAGAAGGAGATGCGATGAGATTAAGAACGCGGCTTCAATTCCGCGCCACCTGTGATTTTTGACAGTAGTTCTGAGATCCAAATGTCAGTAGCATCCGGCTCAGAGTAAAGCAGTACGCCAAGATCTAACTTTGGGCCTCCTTGGGCATCCTTTGATAAGTGCAAAAGCCATGAAGGCAAAATATTACCGATCACCAATCAACAAGCATTCGGCCGGAAGCCTGGTGACGGCACTATTTGTCGCGCTGCTTGCCTTCAGCGATCTTGCAGTCTTTGCGCAGCAGGAGCCGACACCTACTTCCGCGCCGGAGCAGGATACGCAGGACGTGCCAAAGATTCCCAATGATCAATTGGACTCATTGGTCGCGCCGATTGCGCTTTATCCGGATCCGCTGCTGAGCCAGGTGTTGGTGGCTTCCACTTATCCTCTGGAGCTAGTCCAGCTGCAACAGTGGCTGGAGAAAACCGGCAGCTATCTGAATGAAAAGTCGGTGACCGAGGCGGTGCAGAAAGAAGATTGGGACCCAAGCATTCAGGCTATGGCGGTGCTTCCGACGGTGGTCAAGCAAATGGCAACCAACATTAAGTGGACCTCGGATCTCGGAAACGCCTTCCTGGCTCAGCAGGCCGACGTTATGGGCGCAGTGCAACGCATGCGCACGAAAGCGAAGGACGCCGGGAAGTTGCAGTCCAATGAGCAGATGAAGGTGGAAGCGAAACAAGTTGAAGGCAAAACTGTCGTCGTGATTGAACAGGCCAGTCCTGAGGTGGTCTATGTGCCGTCTTATGACCCGATGTTTGTTTGGGGTGCAATGTACTACCCATATCCGCCCTTTTACGGAGGATATTACGGTGGCGCAGCGATATGGTACGGCTCCGCCATCGCGATAGGAATAGGTTGGAGCGGAGGCTGGGGCTGGGGCTGCGGATGGGGAAGCAACAATATCAATATCAACAGGAACAACAACTTCGTAAATCACTACAACAATAACGTCAATCGATCGGGAAATAGGGTGAATGCGCTTGACAACACCTGGCGACACAACCCCCAACATCGTGGTGGCGCCCCTTACTCAAATCAGTCAATCGCAAATCGGTTTGGGGGCGCGGCTCGTGGGGATTCGATGGGCACACGTCAAGCGACTGCGCGCCAGAATCTCGGACAAGTGGGTGACGGCGGCGGACCACGGGCTGGGACCTTGGACCGTAGCAGTTTTGGAATTGGCAACCGTGACCTGAGCAGCATCGGAGGCAGCCGCGGTAACTTTGGTGGGGACCGCATTGGCAGCCGAGATATTTCGAGAGGCGCAGCCCCGCGGAACACCGGCTCCTGGGGTAACGGATCCTTTGGGGGCGGCGCCGCTCGGGCCAGTAGCACGCGAGGCGCTTCCAGCATGGGCGGTGACGGATTCAGTCGTGGGGGCGGAGGTTTCGGTGGCGGTGGAATGCGCGGCGGCGGAGGTCGCCGGAGATAGTGGTGGAGATTTGAGGAAAAGAAAATGAAAGCAGAACCTAATAACTTATTCGCGCCGCAGATTCTCCTTCCCGCTTGTGCGACTTTTATTGCCGGCATGCTGTGGTCAGCCGGGTCCGCGGCGTTGGAGACGAAAGCAAAAGCGGCCTCAAAATTCAACAAGCATCAAGCAAGAAGTCTAGTTGCGCTTCTATTCGTCGCGGTGCTCATCTTCAGCGACCTTGCAGTGTTTGCGGGGCCGAGAATTACTTCCGCGCCGGCACAGGACGCGCAGGACGCGCCAAAGATTCCAAGTGATCAATTGGACTCGCTGGTGGCGCCGATCGCTCTGTATCCGGATCCACTCTTGAGTCAGACACTGGTTTCTTCTACCTATCCGCTCGAAATCATTCAGCTTCAGCAATGGCTGGATAAAAATAAGAATCTCAAGGATAAGGCGCTGACAGAAGCAGTCAAGAAGCAGACCTGGGACCCAAGTGTTCAGGCCATGGCCGCGCTGCCCGACGTGGCCAAACGGCTTGCTGATGACATTCAGTGGACCACAGATCTCGGAAACGCTTTTCTCGCGCAGCAAAGTGATGTCATGGACGCCGTGCAACGGATGCGGAAAAAAGCTCAGAGTTCCGGGGCGCTGAAGTCGAACCAGCAAATGAAGGTCGAGACTGAAGTTGTTGAGAGTAAGACAGTCATCGTTGTGGAACAGGCAAACCCGGAGGTGGTCTATGTGCCCTCCTATAATCCCACAGTTGTTTACGGCGCTCCCACTTATCCGTACCCACCAATCTACTACCCGCCGTCGACGGGAGCTGTAATTGCGGCAGGCGCAATCTCATTCGGCGTGGGACTTGCCATCGGCGCTGCGTGGGGAGGAGGAGGCTGGGGCTGGAATAGCGGCTGGGGAAACAACGACATCAACGTCAACGTGAACAACAATTTCAATCGCAATACGAATATTAGCGGGGGTAACCGCGTTAACAACATTCAGGGCGGTAATCGGAACAACATCGGCAGCGCTAACAAATGGCAGCACAATCCGCAGCATCGAGGCGGAGCGCCTTATTCGAACCGCGCAACGGCACAAAGATACGGCGGGACGGCGCGGGGAGATTCGCCGGCCAACCGTCAATCAGGCGCGCGCCAGCAACCTGGCCGGCAAGGCGGCAATCTTCCGAGCACTCGCGACGAAAATCGCGGCGGTGTGAGTGATCGTGCAGGCGGCGCCGGAAATCCCGGTGC
>WNFR01000717.1_pt1 | contig 33885 bp, 32 predicted proteins | sample 5400221 | NCBI WGS metagenome assembly WNFR01 (sample SAMN13153357, study PRJNA577476) | soil metagenome | isolation source: 40 cm soil under Madrone tree | place: USA:California | collected 2016-06-14
CCGCAAAGAGCACACAATCGGCATCCAGCGCGATGACCTTCTCGATATCGTTCGTCGCGATCACGCCGGTCGGGGGAAGGCCTACGATTTCGCCCGCATCTTTACCGACCTTTTCGGGATTGGTGACCAGCACCCCGACAAGCTCGATAGTCGGATTTTCGATGAAGTGCTTGAGTGCCACTTTGCCGACCGTTCCGGTGGCCCATTGAATAACGCGATATTTTTCCTTAGACATCGTATGCGCCGCCTTCTGTTGCGAGATATGAGTCCCGACTGGGACGGTTTCCGCGCTGAGCTGCGATCAGTTGACCGAACGGATCTGTCCGCCATCAACGCGATAGTTCGCGCCCGTTACGAAACCCGAGAGCGGACTGGCAAGCATGCAGGTAACCAGCGCGAGATCCTCCGGGGTCCCGAGCCGGCCGGCAGGCGGCAGATCAAAAATCTTGTCGGCAGCCATTCGCTTCGTGATCTCCTCGATCGTCATATTGCCGTCGCTTTTGGCGCCCCCACCTGACCATGCCGTCCACCATGATTACGCCCGGCGAGACCGTGTTGACCGTCACCCCGACACCCTTTAGCGAGCCGGCCAGACTGACGGTGAAATTGTTCAGCGCCGCTTTGGCCCCCGAATAATCCGAACCTAGATTATTGGGCTGAACGGCGACAGCGCTTGAGATCTGGAATCCGCTCCCGGCCACACGCTAGGTCATCAGATGCTGCACTTGGTCTCCAGCGCACAGCATGCGCTGTTCACCGGCGATTGCTTCCACCATCCGATTCAGTTAGTCAAACCGTCCATTCCGTTCGGCGACAGCGACGACATGGATCAGACCATCGCTACGCGCGTCAGGCTGGTGAAACTGGCAGCCGATCTCGGTGCCCTGCTTGTAGCAGCACATCTTCCCGCACCTTACGCAGTGCGGGCATGGCGCGAGGGCGATGAAATGCGCCTCGCCGCGGCTGGAGCGATCCGAGACGCTGACGAGCACGATGCGGTGGTTCTGGCCCAGCCGCTGTGCGATGGCCATGCTCAGACCGCCGGCACCGATCACCACTGCGATCGGCAGATCGGGGCGATGACTGAATGGTGGCGGTGGCCGAAGGGACGAGGACGTGTTCATGGGAGATTCAGCCATTTGGAAGATTCCCGAGTGTCCGGTGTTCCGCAGCTATTTTAGTCCTGTTGACGTCCGTTTTTGTCGAGGGTTGCTCGATTCCGCCGCGATTTCTTCGGGCAACGTGAATACCACGTGGAAGTAGGCGCAGAATGGTCTTTTCGACCATCTTGATCAATGGCGATGTAGGAGCGCGGGGAATGCACGACAGAATTGCGATCAATCATCTCTGCTTTCTTTCGGACACCATGCCGAAGTTCACTGAGCATCTACATGCCTTGGGGGCTAAACGGGTCAGCCTGCTGGCCGGATATCTGCTCGCCGAAGGTGGGGAGGAGGCGGCGCAGGCGCTCGTCAGTTCTGGCGGCTACGGGGTGGAGACGATCGTGCATCCCTTCCAATCGGGCCGGCAGATATCAACCCGCGAGGTAGATTGGGTGGCCCCTCGCGCCGACTTGTCGCGGGTCATCAAAATTGCCGCCGATTTGGGGGCGAAATCCATCTACATGGTGACGGGCGGCCATGGATCGCTCGATTGGGACGAGGCCGCGCACGCCTTTGCCGCGGCAATTGCGCCCTGCGTCGCAGAGGCCGAGGCCGCGGGCGTACAATTGATGATCGAAACCACCAATCCGTTCTTCGCTGACATTCACCTCGCCCATTCGCTTGCGGACACGATTAAGCTGGCCGACATCGCAGGTATTGGTGTGTGTATTGACCTTTTCGCCTGCTGGGCGGAGGCGAATCTCAAGGCGCTGATCGCTCAGGCCGTTCCAAAGTGCAGCATCGTTCAGTTCAGTGATTATGTCTACGGAGACCGGACCATCCCCGAGCGGGCCGTCCCCGGAGACGGCGCTATCCCGCTCGAGCGGCTGGTCGGATGGGTGCTGGCGGCCGGTTATGAGGGCGCTTTCGACTTGGAGTTGGGCGGTCCGCGCATTCGCGCGGAGGGCGAGCTTACCGCCGCACGGCGGGCGTCGGGCTATATGACAAACCTTTTGAATCGGCTCGGCGCTTAACCCGTGGACGATTTAGCCGACGGTGAGTTCGGCTTTGCAGTGCCGCGAGAGGAGCGGATCCCATCGTCAATGCGCGTTCACAGTTCGGCCACCATCGACAACCAGGATATCGCCGGTTTGAAAGTAGGATGCATCAGACGCCAGATAGGCGGCCGGCCCTTCAATGTCCGAGATATAGCCGGGGCGCCCAAGCGGCGTGATGTCAGAGAAATGCTTGATGAGGGCCTCGGTCTGAGGCGAGCTTCCCGTCATCTCCGTCATGATCATGCCGGGTGCGATCATATTGGCGCGAACACCGTATTGCCCCATTTCGACCGCTAATCCCTTGATCATCGCCGAAAGCGCACCCTTGGCGGCGGCATAATGCTCCATGCCCTGCCGACCCTGAAAGATGGAGAGGCTGCCGCACGCTACGAGCGATCCGCCGGGATCACCCGCCAGCGCGCGCTGGCGCATGTGGCGCGTCGCTTCACGCAGCACGTAAAAGGCGCCGTGCAGGTTCACGTTGAGCAAGCCATGATACATCTCGTTCGACATGTCCGGAAAGGACTTGGCGTGGCTGGTGAAGCCCGCATTGGCGAATACGCAATCCACTCGGCCCATCGCTTTGAGTGTCGAAGCAAACGCGGCCTCCACCGCCGCCTCATCCGCGACATCGACGACCTCGGCGTGAGCGCGGGGCGCGCCGAGCGTCCTGAGATTCTCCAAGGCCTCCGCATTCTTGTCGGCCCGGCGGCCCCACACGATCACGTCCGCGCCCTGTTTCGCGCAGCCGCGCAAAAAGCCGAGTCCAATGCCGCTATTGGAACCGGTCGCCAGCACCACCTTGCCGGTGAGATCGAACATATTCTTTGCCATGCTCAGACCTCCACGCTCGTAGCCACCGGATGGACCTTCAGGTAGTCGGCGAAGTAGGGCTCCAGATCCTTACGGGTAAAGCCCCATTGGGCGAGCGAATAGGTGTGCCTACCGAAGCGCCCCTGTGGGTTTTCGGCGAGCCAGCCCTGCATGCCTTGCTCGGCCCCATCAGACCAGTCCCAGCCCAACCACCCATACACCTTCTTGATCTGAGCGAGCGGATTGGCGACGAGGTCGTCGTAGTAGAGGTTATAGATGTCGTTGGGCCGTTCCCTCGCCAGTTCCAGCGGTCGGCGGGTGTGCAGGCCGAGTTGAATTGGAAAGCGGCTTTGCATGTAGGGCAGGTCGATGTCTTTCTGAAAGATGGGCCGCGAATGGCCGCGCATGGAGAAGGACGAGGCCGTCGCCGCGTACGGGTCTCGATGCGTCCATATCACCCGCGCATCGGGGAAAGTCCTGAAGATCCAAGGAATGAACACCGAATCGGAGGGCATCTTCAGCACCCAACGGCCCGGATTGGTGGTCTGCAGGATCTGGAACACGCGTTTGCGATGGGCGTAAGACGTGCTCTGATCACAGAACAGCACCCAGTCGGCGTAGGTCGGCACGCTGGTCATTGCCGTGAACATCATCGAACGGAAGTCCTGCGCGAGCAGATTCACGCATTCAGTAGGCCCGTCGGCCGGTTCGAAATGCATCGCAGCGCCTTGGGGATTGTTCTTGATGACGCCCTCGTCGACGAGCTTTTCGGCGAGACAGCGCGGATCGGTTTTAAGCCCGCCGGGCGCGGCAGGCGGCACTATATTATATGCTTCCCAGCGCAGCAGCGAGCGATTGGCGGGGTCCGCACCCATGAGATGGCTGACCAGCGTGGTGCCGGTGCGCACCAAGCCTAGAATGAACACGGGCCGCTCGACCGGCGTTGCCGCTACGGCGGGATTGCGGCGCATGAACTCGTCGACCTGCATGCGCGAGGCCAGCGCATTGGCGTAGCGGCCGGCCATGATCTTCCAGCCCCGCTCCGTGAGCAGGTCTTGCTTCACGTGGTCGTGGAGCAACATCTGCAGACCTTCCTGCCAGCTGTCGACATCGGGGTCCGGCAGGCCACCGGTCTTCGCCCGCGCAGCGTTCACAATGTCGTCGAAAGTCATGCCATGTTCCAAAATTGCGGTCCGGTCCGCGCCGTTCAACTGAATTCCAGTACTACCTTGACGGCGCCATTGGCGTCGTCGGCGATTTCGAAAGCGCCGAGGAAATTGGCGAAGGGGAAGCGGTGGCTGATCATCATTTCCGGATTGATCTCGCCGCTGGCAATCTTGTCCATCACCTGCGGGAATTCGACCGGATAGCCTTGCGCTCCGATGAGACTGATCTCCTTGCTCATGATCTTGGTGCCATCCAGCACCACCGGATCGCGCTGCATGGCAATGGTGATGATGCGGCTGTTCTTGTTGCAGAAGGCCGCGATCTGCGAGATCAGGCCGGACGCGCCGCTCACCTCGAAATAGATGTCGGTCTTGGCGTGAGGGACGCCCCAGATCTGCCCATGGCCGCGCAGTTCGCCCAAAACTTGAGCCGGTGGATTTTCACGCGGGTCAAAGGCCGCGCGCGCGCCCAGCGCCAGCGCCCGCTCGCGCCGGAGCGGCGACAGGTCAAAGGCGATGATGTCTTCGATCCCCCGCCCGCGCAGCGCCATGATGACGCCAAGGCCGATCGGGCCGGTGCCGAACACGGTCACGCTCTCGCCGGATTTGGGATCGGCACGGTTGACGGCATGGGCGGCGACGGAAATCGGCTCCACCAATGAGGCATGAGCAAAGCTGACATTGTCCGGCACCCGGCAGAGCGAGCGGACATGGCCGTCGACTTGGCGCAAAATGACATAGTCGCTGAAGCCGCCGCATTCGCCGCCGCGTCCCATGTCAGCGGGGCTGTTGTTCGAATTGTAGGCGACGCGGTCGCCCACTTTGAAGCTGGTGACTTGCGGGCCGGTCTCGATCACCTCGCCGGAAAATTCGTGGCCCAGCGCCATCGGCCGGTCGAAGCGGGGACCCATCCTGCGAAAATGCAGGTCGGTGCCGCATATGCCCGCGGCGGCGACCTTGATCACGAGATCGGCCGGTCCGGCCTTGAACGCCGCGACTTCATCGAGCCGCAGATCGCCAGGTCCGTGCAGGACTGCCACCTTCATCGTTGCTTCTCCAGGATGCACGCGCTTTGTGGGTATCTCACTGGCCGTGGACGGGACGGCGCCCTTGGGGAGCGTAAGATAATACACCCCGTAGGTCTGACCCGACAGAGGAGCCCCGCGATGACTACCGACACCAGCCACTCCGATACAGGCCTCACGGTCGCAAACATGATCAAGTCCGGCGAAGGGCAGGACGCGGTCATCGAGCGTGCGCCCGGAGTCTTTGAAAGCCGCGGGGTCGGCAACAGCTATCTGCTCACCACGGCCGAAGGCGACGTGCTGGTCAATGCGGGCACGCTGGGCGATGCCCGGCGCGGGAAAGTGCTGTTCGCCAAAGTGTCGGAGGGTCCAGTCCGCTACATCATCCTGACCCAAAGTCACGCCAATCAATATGGCGGGCTGGAAGTGTACAAGACACCCCACAATCAGGTGATTGCGCACCGCAACCATCCCGAGAACCGTGCCTACAGTGAAATGCTGAGCGCTTATTACCGGCGCGGGTCGCGGCGGATCTTCGGCCACATCACCGGGCCTACCGAGACCATCGTGCCGACCGCCGAAGTCATGCCCGACCTTTTGATCGACGATCGCCACGCCTTCACGCTGGGCGGGCGGCGTTTCGAGACTCTCTGGACGCCGGGTGGGGAGACACGCTCCGCCGTCATCGTCTGGCTGCCGGATGAGAAGATCGCCATTGTCGGCAATCTCTTTGGCCCGCTGTTCGGCAATCACCCCAATCTCAACACATTGCGCGGGGACAAGCCGCGCTGGGCGACCCAGTTCATCGACTCGGCGAAAAGGCTGCGCGCCCTGCGTCCTGAAATCGTGCTGACGGGCCATGAGGCTATTCACGGCGCCGATCACATCGAGCGCGAAGTCACCCGCATCATCGACTCGGTGCAATGGGTGCATGACCGCGCGATCGAGGGCATGAATGCGGGCAAGGACCTGCGCACCCTGATGCGCGAGGTCGTGCCGCCGCCGGAACTCACGCTGACGGAAGAATATGGCAAGGTGGCATGGAATGTACGGGCCATCTGGCACGAATATACCGGCTGGCAGGAACCCGCGCGCGGGCTGACCGATCTTTATGACGTGCCACCATCAAGCGTGGCGCCCGTCCTTGCGGAGCTCGCCGGCGGGGCGGATCGGATCGCGGAGCGGGCGCGCGGCTTTGTCGAGCAGGCCAAGCCGTTGGAGGCGCTCCACCTCCTCGACGTCGCGCTTACCGCCTCACCAGACTCCAAGATCTGCAGAGAGGTCAAGCGTGCCGCGCTTCAACTCCTCAATAAGCAGACGGGTGGCAAGAATCTGTGGGAACGCATGTCGATTGCTGCCGAGCTGCGCACGTTGGACGAATGACCAGACAGATATTGCCTCTTGGCATCGGCGGCACTCCCAAGAGAGGCGGGAACCGGTGCGCTTTAAGCGCGTCTCGTCACAGCCGCCGGTTGCTCGGCTTCCGCCATGGCTTCGCGCATGGCGCCAAAACCCAAATACAACAGTGCAGCGGCGAGCGGGCAACAAAACCCGATCAGCGTTGCCATGCCAAGACCCAGCGTGGCTTTGCCACCATACACATGGTCTGATATTAGCGCGATCAACACCGATCCGGCGCCCCCGCCGATGAGTCCGAACACTGTCGTGAAAATCGCAATGCCAGTTCCACGCAGTTCGTTTGGCGTGACAAGGTTCAGCGAGGCAAAGGCGCAGGCAGGCATGGCCGAAATCAACACTTGAAAAAGGCCGAGCCCGACCAGGAAGACATACGGATCAACTCGGGTGATCGCAAAAATGCCCAAGGGTGTGCCGATGAGCAAGCAGACCGAATACCAGCGTAACTGCGCATCGCGGTAACCGCGACGGTACATCGCATCCACGAGAGTCCCACACAGCAGTTTGCCGACGATACTGCCGGCCATCACGGTCATTCCCAGGGTCAAGCCGACACGGCCCGCGCTCCAGTGGAAGGACCGGCTCATATGCGCGGGCAGCCATGCGGTGTTGCCGGTGATGACCGCCGCTGCGAGCGTGAAGCCTGCATAGTGACAAATAAAGAACCGCTGCCGGGATTTCATGAACTTGAGCAGATCGAGATAAGCCGTATACCAGGAGCGGCCTGCCTGATCCTTTCTCCGCTGACCGCGACGTATCGGCTCCGGCACGCTGAAGATGCTGGTCGCCAGCAGCGCCCCAGGTATGCCGACGATGAAGAACACGATCTGCCAGGGCCGTATGGATCCGACGACAGGTAGCACGATCTCACCCATGTGAAAGACAACATCCACGATCGCGCCGCCGATGATGAGCGCCGTGCCATTTCCCACAGTCGAGCCAATGGAGTATACGGCCATCGCAGAAGTGAGTTTCTCGCGGGGGAACAGGTCGGAGATCATCGAGGTGGCACACGGCTGCAAGGCCGCTTCACCCGCGCCGACGGCCACGCGTGCGAGCAACAAGTGAGTGAAGTTTTGGGCTACGCCGCACAACGCAGTCCCGATGGACCATATCGTCACGCCGATATAAATGAGCTGCCGGCGATTGACACGATCGGCGAGCGCGCCGAACACGAAGCCAAAAATCACGAAAGTCAGCGCGAACGCAAGGCCGTGAAGTATGCCGAACTGCACGTCGGTGAGCCCGAGGTCGCGCTTGATAGGATCGACGAGCAGAGAGATAACGTAGCGATCAAGGACGGACAGCCAGTACAGGAAAGCGAGCATGATGGTGGCGTACCAGCCCACGACGGGGGCAGGATAGGCGTCGCCCTCGGCGACGGGCTTGGCAATTGAATCGACGGCTGACATATGTGCGGTTCCCAAGGAGTGCAGCGGAGCTTTGTTAAGTGCGCATCAGAAAGTGATGCCGATAACTGCAACGCCGTGTCTCTGCGCGCGTCATAATAGCTTAGGTTAAAATCGCACGACGACCGAATTCCCAAGGGTCGTCGGTCGTAGCGGCGTCATCAGCGAGTGACTGCTCCGGCCTCGAAAAATACGTTCCTTCTGCCAGGGGCCCCAGCGCGGCGCCGGCGCTCGGCATCTACCTGATCAGCGATTCTTGCCAAGGGTTGCGCAAACAGCTAAAGTAGTGGGTACTATTTAGCTCGGGCGGCCAGCCGCCTTTGCAAGAAATGGACACTTTGATGAACTCTGTGCGGCCATCTGTGAATCTGCATTCGCGGTAAGCCCCTCCAGAATGAAGTCACTTATCGCGGCGCTGATCTCAGCCTCACTCGCCAAGCCTTCAGGGAAAAGCCAGTCTTTAAAGATGACACACGCCAAAATTGTGGCAAAAGAGACGCGCGACACTAGCTTGGGATGAATCTTCGGCTTGCCTGAAAGACGTTTCATCGACTTTGCGGTCGCGCGAGAAAAAAAATCGTGGAGCCCTTCGACCTGACCCAAGCCCTGCACGCTGTCAGCTGCAAACATTTGCGCGGCAATGACCGTTCTCAGCATCATGGAATGGTCCCCAACGAAATTTTGCAGTTCGCGCGTGTATTGCCGCGTCCAAGCCTTGGCCCCCTCCGCGTCATCCGCTTCAACCAGGTGTGTAGCGCAAAATTGCAGGAAATGCCGATTGAGAGGCTTGAAGATCGAATCATGAAATAGTCTGGCCTTAGATCCGAAATTGCTGAAGATCAAGGCTTCGGTCACCCCCGCTCTTTTTGCAATAGCGGCTGTCTTGGTTCCCTCGTAACCATTGCGTTCGAATTCGATGCAAGCTGCTTCGATGAGGAGATCGATGATTTCTTCCGATGAGCGCCGGGGCCGGCGCTTCGATGCGGCTTTGGGCCGCTGACGCCCAGTCTTGTTTGGCAATCCGACTACCCCTTGTTTGAAGCCGTGATTCCGCATTGTCGCACAGCGCGCTCCGTATCTAGGTTCAAAGTAGGTCCGAACGGCCCTTACACCGCGAAGCTGTAGCCGCCGTTGACCGGATAGGTCTGGCCTGTGATCCAGGAGGCGGCGTCGGAGCACAAAAACAAGGTCATGCTCGCGACATCGCCCGGCTTGCCGAAGCGCCGGATGGTGTAGTGCGAAAGCTGCGCTTTCGAGCGGTCGCTGGCGAGGAATTGAGCCAGCTGGTCCTCGTCCATTGCTGGTTCGAGTGTCGAAAGCGAGATCGCATTGCTCGTGATGCCGAAGCGTCCGGCTTCCTTGGCGATCGAACGAACGAAGCCGGCCGCGCCCGCCTTGGCGGCGCTGTAGGCCGCGAGCCGGGCCTCGCCGACACGCCCGGAGTCTGAGACGATCGTGACGATACGGCCCCGCTTCTGCGCCACCATTTCGGGCAGCGCGACATGGCAGCAGTGCATTACACCCTGAAGATTGGTCCGGAAGAAACGGTCCCAATCGGCGGGGCGGGTCTCCCAGAAGAACGGTGAGTGGCCCATGGTCGCCCCCGGCCCTGCATTGCCCGCATTGTTGACGAGCAGTGTGATGGGGCCGAGCGCAGTGCGCGCCTTCTCGAATGCCGCTGTCACGGAAGCATGGTCGCCGACGTCCGCCTGGACTGGCACGGCCCGCACGCCCATGGCCTCAATTTCGGCCGCGACCGTCGCGGCCCGTTCCAGAACGAAATCATTGACGGCAACGCCGCCAGCGTTGTGCTGCGCCAGCGCAAGCGCTATGGCGCGCCCCGCACCTTGGCCTGCCCCGGTCACCAACGCCGCTTGCCCGCCGAGATCCAGAACATCATTTCCGATCATTTTGCCCTCCTCACGTGTACGATCGTACTAAATAGTAACTGCTATTCACAGAACTTGTGCGAATCATTTCAGCCGGGTCGACGGCCTGGATATGAGTTTGTGAACACCAGAGCCGGGGGCCTATCGTCGCGTTGCGTATGAAGCAATGAGCGAATAGGGCCGAAACTAGCGCCGTCGCGAGACCAGCATGGCGATACCGGCCAAAACCGAGCCTGCCGCCAGCGTCATGATGGCGTAGTGAACGTGGATGCGCAGCAACGAACCGATCGCCAACGGCGCAAGGGTCGCACCCAGGCGGCCCATGCCTCCCGCCCATCCAACGCCCGTTGCGCGACTTTCCGCGGGATAGGATTCCGCGACGAAGGGGATGACCGCGCCAAAGATTCCCTCGAGGAAGAACGCGGCGCCGTATCCGGCGGCCATGATGGAGGCGTGATCGGTCGGCAATGCGAATCCGATCAAACCCAGCGCGCTCAACACGGCGCACGTCATGATCAACGGGCGACGAGCGATCCGTCCGATCGCGAAGATCATGGCGATGCGGCCGCTTAGACCCGCCAGCGACAAACCCAGCATGAATCGCACGACTTCGGACGGCGCGTAGCCGCGGTAACCACCCAGGAGTGCCGGCATCCACAAAATGAAACCGTAGTAGGAGAAAAAAGTCCCGAAATAAATCATCCAGTTCGTCGCGGTCGCCCGTCGATAGGGCGGCGAGAACAGAATCCTCTCAGGTGCGCGCTTCCTGGGCAGAAGAGATTTCTCTGCCGGGATTTCCCCGGTGGGTGGCGGCCCATCGGAGCGATTCGCGATCCACTCGATGGCGGCGCGCGCCTCTCGCATCCGGCCCTTCGCCGCGAGATACTGTGGTGTTTCCGGAATCGTGCGGCGTGCAATCAGCACGAGTATTCCTGGAACGCCGCCTAAAAAGAGCAGACCGCGCCATCCCAATTGCGCCGGCATGACGGCGACGCAGAGCGGCGCGACGAAACCACCCAACGGCAAAAATATGCCCCACAAGGCCAAGGCCCGTCCGCGCCAGGCGGCGGGAGTGAACTCGGTGAGCACGGATGTTTCTACGGGAATCGAGCCCCCGATCCCGATCCCCGCGCCGAAGCGGGCCGCGATGAGTTGCCAGAGAGTGGTCGCAGCTCCGGCGAGCGCCGTCAGTAGGGAAAAAATTCCCACCGTACATTGGAACGCCAGGCGGCGGCCGTGCCGATCGGCGATGGCGCCGAATACATACGTGCCCAGCATCATGCCGAAAATGGCGGCCGAAATCGCTAGCCCCAGCATCCGCGGTCCAAGTCCCCACTCGCGGGCGACCTGCGGTGCAATGAAGGACATCAGCTGCAGGTTGAGAGATTCGAAAAACAAACCCGCGGAACACAAACCAAAAACGACGGCGTGACGGCGATTGAGCGGCACTGCGTTCACCGCCTGCTCGATCGACGCAGCTGCGTTGTCGGCGAGGCTGCCCGCGTCCGCCGGGGTTTCGAACCCGGTACAAGCGCCTGTGGAACCGTCGATAGCCAGGGAATTTTCGCTCATGTGGATGGGCCTCGGCTTGCCGTATTCGTCACAAAGTGTATACTGTATACGTTCTGCACGGTCACGAATCTACGACAATCGAGGCAGGGGCGGCAAGCGATGAATAAATCAGGCGAGATCGATCCGCGGAAAGAAGCGCTGCAAACTCTCTTAGATCAGGCAGCCTACGGTCGCATCGATCGGCGCACTGCGCTGTGCGCGTTGGGTGCATTGGGCCTGGCTGCTGCTGCGAGCATGCCGGGATTCGAAGAAGCGTTCGCCGCAGGCGATACGCAGAAGAGGCTCGCGGCCACCCCGGCCGATGCCTTCGACATCATCGTGATCGGCGGCGGATCCGCCGGTGCCGTGGTGGCCGCGCGTGCGTCCGAGGATCCGCATCGCCAGGTGCTCCTGCTCGAAGCCGGGCCCACCGATGAGGGCGTCGCCAGTATCGACAACCCCTTGGTTTGGTTCACCAATATCCAATCCGCCTACGACTGGAAGTACAGCTACACGCCGCAGGAGGCAGTTCGGCAACGCACCATTCTCATCCCCCGCGGCAAAGTGCTCGGTGGCTCGAGCAGCATCAACGCTTTGATTTGGGTCCGCGGCGCTCCCAGCGATTTCGATCAGTGGGCCCGGAGCGGCGCCGCAGGGTGGGGATGGTCGGATGTGCTCCCCTACTACAAGCGGGCGGAGGACTGGCAATTGGGCGCATCGGCTCTGCGCGGCGCGCAGGGACCGCTGCGCTGCGAGTTGCCGAGCGCGCCGCACCCCATCGCAGTGGCCGTCATCGAGGCCGCAAAAAGCTTAGGTCTGCCGGCCGTCGAGGATGTGAACGGCGCGACCTTCGGCGGCGCGAGCCTCGCCAATCTTAACATCAAGGACGGGACGCGCCACAACACCGCGCGCGCCTATTTGCGGCCCGCCATGTTGCGGCCGAATTTGACAGTGCTGACAAATGCTCAGGCCTTGAGGCTGCTGTTCGAGGGCAAGCGCTGCCGCGGCGTCGAAATCAGCGTCGAGGGAACGGCTCGAACGGTGCATGCGCGGCATGAAGTGGTGTTGAGCGCCGGGGCCATCGATTCACCGCGCTTGTTGTTGTTGTCGGGCGTCGGCGATCCGCAGGAACTGCGCAAGCTCGGCATTCCCGTCGTCGCCGAATTAAAAGGCGTCGGCAAGAATCTGCACGACCATCCTTTGCTGATGGGCGTCAACTTCGAAGCAGTTGGGAAGATTCCGCCATTTCGCAACAATTGCGGCGGCAGTCAGGCGTTTTGGAGCAGCGATCCTTCCATCAAAGTGCCGGACATCATGGTGGTGCCCATCCAGCGTCCCTACGCGTCGGCCGAGGTCGCAAAACTCTATCCGGTTTCCGAAAACTCGTTCGCCGTCACTCCCGGTCTCATGCGTCCCGTCAGTCGCGGGCAGGTGCGCTTGCTGAGCGCGGCGCCGAATGGGCCGTTGGAGATTCAGCCGAATTTTCTGCAGGAACGCGCCGACCTCGAGACGCTGATGCGAAGCGTGGGTTTCGCGCTCGATCTCGGCGCGCAGCCGGCGTTCCGCGACTTGGTAAAGCAGCCGGCGAGTCCCCCATCACGCCTGGCGCCCCGAGAATTGGAGGAGTTCGTGCGGCTCTCCTGCTCGAGCTATTTCCATCCCGTGGGCACTTGCAAGATGGGCGTGGACCCGCTCGCGGTGGTCGATCCTCACCTGAAGGTGCACGGCTTGAGCGGAATTTCCGTCGCGGACGCCAGCGTCATGCCGCGCATCCCCAGCGGCAATACGCACGCGCCCTGCGTGATGATCGGCGAGCGCGCCGCGGAGTTTCTGAACCGCGCCTGAGACCTATTGGCGGGTTCCTCGAACATGAGTGCCGGTGCTTGACTATTGATGAATACGGTATAACGTATACGTTATTGGCGAGTCATAGAGGTAAATGCAAAATGCAGGCAAACCTACTATTGGGATCCGGCGCTGCCGTTCGGCGGCTACAAGCAATCCGGGTGGGGCCGTGAATCAAGTGCACTCGCCGTGCAAAACTACCTGGAGACCAAGAGCGTATGCATGGTGATCTGAATCTCAAGGATGGTGCCATGAACGCCGACAGCGCCCATGTATTGACCGGCCGATACCCGGAGTTGGGTTCGGGGCCGATCCCCATTGAGCCGTATATCTCGCCCCGGTACTTCGATCTGGAAAAGAGATTTGTGTTCAAAAAGGTGTGGATCCATGTGGGGCGCGTCGAGGAAATTCCGAGCGCAGGTGATTACTTCGTCAAGCAACTGGATGCCTGTGATGCCTCGGTTCTGGTCGTGCGCAATCGAGAAGGGGCGATTCACGCGTTCCACAACGTGTGTTCGCACCGCATGAACAAGATGGCCTACACGGAGCGCGGCTCCACCAAGAAGTTCTTCTGCAAATTCCATGGCTGGGCGTACGATCTCGACGGCCGCCTGGTCGGGGTGCCGGACGAGAAGTGCTTCAACGGCTTGAAGCGCGAGGAGCATGGGCTCAGCCCAGTACACTTGCAAATCTGGCAGGGATTCATTTTCGTGAATTTCGACCGTACACCGCGCCAGAGCTTGAATGATTTCCTGCGCCCGATGTACGGCGAACTTGAAGGCTATCCGTTCGAGAAAATGACCAGCTGTTATTCCTGGTCCGCGGTCGTCAATTGCAACTGGAAACTCGCCCTCGATGCCTTTCAGGAAACTTATCATGTGTCCTATGTGCACGGCCGCTCGATTGCAAGCGCGCTGCTCAAGTCCGATGCGGGCGGCCTGCGACCCCTCGATGGTCTGTGCGGCGAATATCACCGGCGGCTGTCGATTGCCGGAAATCCGAAATCGGTTTACGGCAATCCGAATGCGCTGACCTCCGCGTCGAATGGCGAGGCGCCGGGTTCCGCCAACCGTCCCATCGGCGAGGCGGCGTTGCGCTTCGGCCGCGGCGGTGCGCGCTTCGACGTCGCGCAGGAGGATTTGCCGAGGGCGATCAACTGGACGCGGCATCCGAATTGGGCCTTCGACATCAACGTTCTGTTTCCCGATTTCTATTTGTCGACGCGCCCTAACTATTACCAGGCCTACAATTTCAGGCCGCTGGCACACGACAAATTCTGGTTCGACGCGCGCGTCTACTATCCCGAAATGACCACCGCGGGCGGCCGCTTCTACCAGGAGTACATGAAGGTCTCGCTGCGCGATGTGCTACTCGAGGACCTGAGCACGCTCGAACACAATCAAGCGGCGTGCGCCACGCGCGCGAAGACACACATGGTCTTGCAGGATTTCGAAATCATGGTCCGACACCAATTCGCGGTGATCGAACGCATGATCAGCGCGGGCCAGGCCGAGGAATCGCGGCATTGAACGCCGTCCTCGATACGCGCGACGGCGCCGGACTGCTGCCCGAGGGCTTCGAGATTCTCGAGCCTGTAATGCCGTGGAGTCTGCGCACGGAAACGCAGCGCATCAAGCATCGGCAGGCGAGTTCCTTTGCCGCGATCGCTGCGCTCCGCGACGCTGTCCTGCCCGAACTGCCGCGCATCTTCGAGCATCTCAACGCGAAGAATCTCGAGACGTTGTCGGCGCGCGACGAGAATCTGTTGTTCCTGACGCTCGCACTGGCGGAAATCGCACCGGCGGTCGAGTTCTATCGCCAGGCGTCGGTCATCGAAGGATTCGATGCGCTGCGTTTCCTGCCGGTGGAGAATTTTTGCTTGCGTCCGAAACGCTGAATTTCCGGCCGACTGGGGGAGCCAATGGCGAAGTGCAGAGTGTTTGCGATCGATGACAATCTCAAGGAAGTCGTTCCGCACGGTCTCTATTCGAAGCATTTATTCGGGGCTGCGGTGAGCGTCTCGGTCGTCAAGTTCGTCACGCCGCAGGGCCCCCGCGTGCAGGCAAAGTCCCATTCCCATGGCGAGGAAGCATCCCTGCAGATCAAAGGCGCTTGCTCCGTGTTCGTGGGCGCAGGAACGAGCCCCGCCGATCCGGAATATCCGATGGCCCAGGGCGAGGCCATGCTGATCCCGGCGCGGGCTGCGCACTACGGCTCGAATAGCTTCGACGCGGAGGGCGTTTCGATGCGGCTCAACGTGGTGACGCCGCCGCGCAAGGAGTTCGGTCCGGAAGACAGCACGCCTTACTATCCTTTGAAGGACCGCGAGTGAACGCGAGCATGCGCGCGGCGGCAAGCTACCCTCTGCAATGCGCCGTGCTGGCGGCGGACCGAGGACCCGACGAGGCCACCGGCACCCGGCGCCTCCAAGGCGAACACTTCGACATTGAATTTGTGCGGATCGCACGCGGCGAGACCGTCGGCCGCAGCCCCGGCCCCGAGGCGGGCGAAGAGGTGGCCGCCGTGCTGGAAGGTGCCATGCACGTGGAATCTGGTGACGAGCGCTACGTGCTGAGCGTCGGCGAGGGCATCGTCATTCCGCCGGGGCAAGGATCACGCTGGTCGGCGCCGGAAACCGGCGGCCTGTTGTACCGCGTCATCGTGCGCGCCGGCGCAGCGGCAGCGGCGTGACCCAAGCTAAGGCGTCCATTGGAGCGCCGCGCCGACGCAGGCCGCGCATTCCACCGGATGTCGCCGCCGACGTGCTGGCGATTCACGACTTGAAGGCACGCTATGCCTATTTTGCGGATCATAAATACAACGGCATGCACCGCCGCCGCCAACCGCAGGCGCAATTCGATCGTGCCGCGCGCGCTCAAGCTGCTTGCTTTACGCGCGATGCGGTCTGGGAGGGAGGCCGGGATTTCGGCAAGCGGCTGGTGGGGCGGGCCGCCCTGTTCGCTTTTTTTCGCGGCGGTCCCTGGCGCTTTGCCATGCATTTTTACGTCGCACCGATCATCGAGATCGACGGCGATCGCGCACGCGGTTGGTGGCGTCTTTGGCAGCTCGCGCTGCCGCGCGACGGCGGCGACACAGTGTTCTTTGCCGCGGCGACGGCCGATGAGTATCGGCGAGAGCGTGCGGGCTGGCTGCACAGCGCCGTGCGCTTCGAACAAATGCATTTCGTGCGCGCGGCGTCGAACGGCGCGATGCACATGCTGAGTACGCTGTCATGAATGCTCAAACTTTCCCTATTTCCGAGTCGATGGCGCGAGTCGTCAGCAACGATGCGGTCAATGCAGAATATTTTCACATGATTCTCGAGGCATCGGCCGGTATGCAGGCCGCGGCGCCGGGCCAATTCTTTCATTTGCGCTGTCCGGGAGTATCCGGAGAATCGCCGCTGCTGCGCCGCCCGATGAGCGTCTATCGCGTGAACCGGGTGCGCGGACATGTCGAATTCCTCTACAAGGTCATGGGCGCGGGAACCCGAGGCTTGGCCACTCTGCAGCGCGGTGAGTCGTTGGATCTCTTCGGTCCGCTGGGGCGCGGCTTTAGTATGGCGCCTGAGACTCGTCACGTGCTTCTGGTGGCGCGCGGCGTCGGCATGGCCACGATGGCTCCGCTCGCGGAAAGTGCGCGGGCTGCGGGCGCCCGTGTTACGGCGATCTTGAGCGCGCGCAGTCCCGAGTTCTTGATGTCGAACGATTATCTGACGTCGGTGGGCGCCGTCGCGCAGGCGGTGTACGACGCGGACGGTTCGAGCGATATGCTGCGGGTGGAGGGCATGATCACCGAATTGCACGCGGAGCAGCCCATCGATTTGCTCGCCACCTGCGGTTCGAACCGGCTGTTGCAATTGGTGAAGCAGTTAGGTGCGCGCCTCGGCATTCCGGGACAAGTCGCCCTTGAGCAGCACATGGGCTGCGCCATCGGCATGTGCTTCTGCTGCGTTCGTCCATTTCGTACGGCCGACAAAGTCACATATCGCCGCGTGTGCTGCGAGGGACCGGTGTTCGACGTGCAGGAGACCCTCTCATGGTAGACCTTCGCGTCCAAATCGGGTGCCTCACGCTCGAGAATCCCATCATGCCGGGCTCGGGAACGTTCGGCGAGCAGCTGACGAGCGTGCTCGACGTCAACCTCCTCGGGGCTCTCGTTACCAAGACCATCACGGCGGATATCCGTGAGGGCAATCCGCCGCCGCGCATCGCGGAATTCAAGGATTCCGTGCTGTGGTCCATCGGCATTCCCAGCAAGGGGCCAGTCCACTACGTCGATACGCTGGTACCGTTCTACCGGCAATTCAAGCCCCCGCTGGTGGCGAGCATCTCCGCCGATACCGTGGAGCAGTTCGGCGAACTCGCGGCGCGCATCTCGGTGCCGGGCGTCAACGCCATCGAAGCGAACATCTCGTGTCCCAACCTCAAAAAAGACGGCAACGCCTTTGCCATGGATCCGGAAGCTACCGAACAGGTAATCCGGGCCATGAAGCGTGCGACGCCGCTGCCGGTGTGGGCGAAGCTCACGCCCAACGTGGGCGATATCACCGTGTTGGCGCGCGCGGCCGAGGCGGGCGGCGCCGATGCATTGGTGGTTGCCAACGCCATGCTCGCCATGGCGATCGATATTCATACGCGCCGTCCGCGACTGGGCCGAGTCATGGGCGGCTTGACGGGGCCTGCGACCAAACCCGTCATTCTGCGCATGGTGTATCAATGCGCGCACGCCGTGCAGATTCCGATCATCGGCTGCGGCGGGGTGAGTTCCGCCGGCGATGCCATTGAATACATGCTGGCCGGCGCCTCGGCGGTGCAAGTAGGGACCGCGAGTTTTCTGAGCGCCAACACCATGCTCAAAGTGATCGACGGTTTGCGGGATTACTGCGAGACGCACCAAGTCGCCCGGATCAGGGACTTGACCAAGGCCATGGTGGGCCCGCAGGAAGTGCGGCTCGAAGACGCACTGACGGTGTAGCCGCATGCCGGACGCAAACTGTGCCGCTCTTGATTCGACGCAACGGCGTGCCTTGCTCGTGGGCGCCGGCGGAACGATTGCCATGGTCGGCCGTTCGGCCTACGACTGGGTGGAATACGGGGAGAGCGGCCAAGTACGGCCCGTCGCCGAGGTCGTGGGCGAGTTGCAGCCGCTGCTCGAGGGCGTCGAACTCGAAATGATTTCATTCCGCGCGGTAGCCAGCACCGGCATTGCGTGGCGGGATTGGGTGGAATTGGCAAAGCTTGTTCGCGATTTGTCGGCGACGCGTCCCGACGTGCACGGCATCGTTATCACCCACGGCACGGCGTCGCTCGAAGACACGGCGTGGTTTTTGGACCTGGTTATCCGTTGCCCGATCCCGGTCGTCTTGGTCGGTGCACAGCGCCCGCCCAATACGGCGGGCAGCGACGCCGCGCCCAATATGCGCGCGGCGCTCGCCGTGGCGGTCGCCCCACAGGCACGCGAACTCGGCGTGCTCGTGGTGATGGCTGACTACATCTACAGCGCACGCGACGTGCGCAAGACAGCGAATTTCGCTCTAGACGCATTCGAAGCCGGAGAGTTCGGGCCCTTGGGAAGGGTCGATGCCGACGGCACGGTGGTCCTGCGGCGCCGTCCGCTGCCACCGAAGTCCGGGTCCCCGGCGCTGGCCGGCGCCTTGGCTTGCGATTCACCCCCGCGCGTCGACTTGGCGTTGTCATATCCGGGTGCCGACGGCACCGCGATCAATGCGTACGTGCGGGCCGGCGCGGGCGCCATCATTAGTGTGGGAATGCCCCCGGGGCGCTGTACGCCCGCGGAGAGGGCAGCATTGCGCGAGGCGACTGCGGCCGGCGTACTGGTCGTTCAATCGAGTCGTGCGCCGCGTGGCGCGGTGGTGGCGCAGCGCTACAACCGCGCCGACGGCATCGTCTCGGGCGGCGATCTCGCACCCAATAAGTTGAGGATTCTTTTGATGGCGGCCTTGGGCGCGGGCCTCGCCGGCGCTGCCATCGAGGAGCTGCTGCATGACTTTTAATCGCGTTCCAGCGCCGTTGACTTTTTGTGATCTGTATTCAGAATACGAAATCCCTTCCATCTGAGTGAGATCATGAAACAAGTACAACGAGTCCCCGATCTTCGCAGTCAGATTTACGAGCGCTTGCGCATTGCGATTCGCGGCGGCGAGTATGCGCCGGGCACGCGGCTCCTTGAAAACGATGTCGCCAAGGACTTGGGCGTCTCGCGCACCCCGGCGCGCGAGGCTCTCGCGCTCTTGACCCAGGACGGCCTGTTGGTGCACGAGGGCCGGCGCTTCAAGGTCCCGGTCTTCGATGACCGGCAAATCATCGAGGTATTCGAAATTCGCCAGCGGCTCGAACCGTACGCGGTGCGGTTGGCCTGCGAGCGCGCGACGGCGGCAGAGTTGAAGGCGCTGCGAACGCTGGCCGACGGCGCGCTCGACAAGCCTGCTTCGACGGAGGCCTACTTGGCGGTCAATCTGAAGCTGCGCCAGGCATTGTTTCCGCTCGGCAAGAACCGGCGCTTGGAGGAAGCCATCCATTTGTATGACGAGCTGGTTCATTACGTGCGCGTCAAGACATTGAGTGTCGATGCGAATCGGCAGCTGTCGGTGAAGGGATGGAAAAAACTGATTGCCGCCGTGACGGCGCGCAAAGCCGACGTCGCCGAGGAGGTGATGTCCCATCTATTGGACCTGGCGCAGCGGCTGATGCTCGAGGCGATCGCGCATCAGGGCAATGGAGCCGCTGCGCCGCCCGTCGCCGAGACGGATTGACCGATGAAGCCGCCGGCCTTCGAGTACCTGCAACCGAACTCATTGATCGAGGCGGCCGGCATGCTCGAAGAGGCCGGCGAGGGCGCGCAGATTCTCGCGGGCGGGCAGAGTCTCTTACCGACCTTGAGCCTGCGGCTGTCATCTCCATCGTTACTGATCGACATCAATCGGGTGGTGGATTCCACGCCGCTCGTGCACTGCGACGGGGTCGTGCGCTGCGGCACCCGCGTCCGGCATGTGGACATCGAGCGCTCGACGATGGTTCAAGAACGCGTGCCGCTTTTGGCCCTGGCCATGCCGCACGTGGCTCATCCCGCGATCCGCAATCGCGGCACTCCCTGCGGCAGCATTGCGCTCGCTGATCCGGCCGCCGAGATACCGGCCTGTGCGCTTGCACTGAATGCCGACATCGTTTTGCAGAATTCCGCGGGCCGACGCTCGGTGCCGGCCGAAGAATATTTCGTCGGCCTCTATGAAACGGCGCGTCTCCCGACCGAGGTGGTCGTCGAGCTGCGCTTTCCGGCGGCGCGAAGTTGCGATCGATTTGGGTTTGTCGAACTCGTCCGGCGGCGCGGCGATTTCGCCATCGTTGGAATTGCTGCGGCGGCGCAACTCGAGGGCAGCGGCATTCGCAGCCTGCGCCTGGTGATCTTCGGCTGCGAACCGAAACCTCGAGTGTCGGCGGCGGCCCACAACCTGGCGCAAAACCGCGATATTCGCGAACTGCCGATCGCGCAGATCGCCGACGCGGTCGCCGCGGAACTCGATCCGATGGAGAACGCGCAGGGCGACGCCGCCGCGAAGCGTCAACAGACGTACGCCATGGCAAAGCGCGTCATGGCGCAATTGACAGCGTGCGCGGCATGAGCGAGGCGTCGACAGCGAGCTTCGATGTCGCCTTCGTAGTGAACGGAAGCGCCATCAGCGAACAGGTCGCGCCGCGGACCACCTTGGTCGATTTTTTGCGCCAACGGTTGGGTTTGACCGGATCGCACGTCGGCTGCGAGCACGGCGTCTGCGGCGCGTGCCACGTGCGCGTCGACGGCCAAGTGCTGCGCGGCTGTCTGCTGCTCGCGGTGCAGGCAGACGGCGCCGACGTGCAGACAATCGAGGGACTGTCGTCGTCGGGCGAAATTGCGGACCTTCAGGAAGCGTTCGTGCGGCGCAATGCCATGCAATGCGGGTTTTGCACGCCCGGGATGCTGATGATCGCGGCGGAACTTCTGGCGCGGCGCGAGGTGCCGTCGCGCGAGGCCATTCGAGATGCCCTATCAGGCAACTACTGCCGCTGTACCGGCTATCAGTCGATCGTTGACGCGATCGAAGAAGTTGCGCGCGCCCGGTACGGGATCGCCGCATGACCATGACGCAGGAACCCATTGGGAAGGGAGAGCCGCGCGCCGACGCACGCCGCTTGGTTGCCGGGGCAGGATGCTACGTCGATGATATCAGCACGCCGGGTGCGCTGCACGTCGCGTTCGTGCGCAGCACGCATGCACATGCGGCCATCGCTTCGATCGACACCGCCGCGGCCGCCCTCATGCCGGGCGTGGTGCGCGTCATTTGCGCGGCCGATCTGGAAGGCATCTGCAAGCCCATGCAGGTTGCGATGTGCGCGCTCAACATGCCGGCCGCCAGTCCGCAGTATCCCCTCGCACGCGACGAAGTGTGCTGGCAGGGTGCCCCGGTGGCCGCCATCGCCGCGCGCACGCGCGCGCAGGCGGAGGATGCCGCTGAACAAGTGCTGATCGACTACGACGAATTACCCGCGGTTGTCAATGTGGAGCAGGCTCTGGCGCCGGACTCGCCCCGAGCGGTGCTCGGCCGCGAGGGCAACTTGGCGCTCGATCGCACTTTCGGCACGGCGAACGGCGCGGCGAGTTTCGCGGTCGCAGCGACCGTGGTCGAACAGCGCATCGTCTTCGATCGTCAGACCGGCGTACCGCTGGAATCTCGGGGCATCATAGCGTCATTCGCGCCGCTGTCGGGCGAACTCACCGTGCACATATCGCATCAGTCACCGTTCCAAATGCGCGAGGTGTTCTCCGACCTCCTGAGTCTGCCCAATCACAAGGTGCGTGTTGTCTGCCCCGACGTCGGCGGCGCCTTCGGCCTGAAACTGCATGCGTATCCCGATGAGCTCGCGGTTGTGGCGATCGCGGTGCTGTTGGGCCGAACGATCAGGTTTCAGGCGGATCGGCTCGAGTCGTTCTTGAGCGACGCTCATGCGCGTGAAGCGATCGGGGTCGCGCGCCTGGCGCTCGATTCGACGGGGCGCTTCTTGGCTTTCGACGTCGAGACGTTGTCGGGACTCGGCGCTTTTCAGTCCTATCCACGCGGCAGCGTCGGGGAGGGATTGCACATGGCGCAGATGGTCGGAGCGCCGTACCAGTTCGACCATTTTCGATCGCGGCTGCGGGCGGTGCATCAGAACAAGGCGCCGACGGGAGCCTATCGCGGCGTCGGCCAGCCGTTGGCCTGCACTCTGACGGAAACGCTGGTGGACCGCGCTGCGCGGGCCATCGGCATGGATCCGGCGGAACTGCGCCGGCGCAACTATCTATCCGCCGAGCGCGCCTCGCACACGACGCCAGCCGGGCTCGAGATGAGTGCGGTGTCGCTGCACGCCTGCTTGGACGCGCTGCTCGCGATGATGCAGTACGAGGATCTGCGCCGAGAGCAGCAGCGTTTGCGCAAGCAGCGGGTCTACCGCGGCATAGGCATGGCGTCGTTTATCGAGCTGACGGCGGTCGGCGCCGCGGTGTACGGCGCCAACCAAATCGCGGTTCCCGCGCAAGAGGGCTGCAGCGTGCGGCTCGAGCCTTCCGGTACCGTGCTGTGCCACTCGAGCGCCACGGATCAAGGCCAGGGCGTGCGCACCGGCATTGCGCAAATCGTCGCGCAAACCTTGGGTATCGAACCCACGGATGTGACGGTACGAGCCGGCGACACGGCGTCATCGCCGGTAGGCGGCGGCGCCTGGGCGTCCAGAGGCATAGCCATCGGCGGTCAAGCGGCGTTGTTGGCGGCCGAGGACCTGCGCGGCAAGATTCTCGAACTCGGTGCTCGCGTCCTGGAAACCCCGGCCGAGCGGATCGACATCGCGGGCGGCACTCTTCGCAGCACTACGACTGCGCGGACACTGTCTTTTGCGGAGCTGGCGAACCTCGCCTACTTTCGACAACACCAGTTGCCGGCGGGTGGCTGCCCTGAACTGTCCGCCACACGCCACTACGTTTCGCAAGGTTTCCCCTACTTGACTGCCAACGGCATGCAGGGCTGTCTCGTCGAGGTCGACATCGAAACCGGCATGATCGAGGTACTCAGGCTCTGGGTCGTGCACGACTGCGGCCGCGTCGTCAATCCGCTGCTCGTCGATGAGCAGATCCGCGGCGGCGTCGCGCAAGGCATCGGCGGCGTGCTCTACGAGCACTGCGAATACTCGGAAGGTGGACAGTTATCGAACGGCACCTTGGCCGACTACCTTGTGCCCATGGCCGGCGAATTGCCGGACATCGAGGTGGCCCATGTGGCAAGCGTCGCCACGGAGACCTCGCTCGGCGCCAAGGGCGTCGGCGAAGCGGGCACCATCGGTGCGGGTGCCGCCTTGTGGAACGCGGTGAACGATGCCCTGGCCGCGCTCGGAGCCGCCATGGAGCAGCAGCCTTTCAGTCCGGACCGCGTCCTGCGAGCACTGGCTACGGCCGAGCGTGCGCGCAAATCGGCAGCGGTCGCCGCGGCCACCAGCATCGATCCCGTCAACGTTTAAAAGGCAAAAACACTCATGGAACTCGTGGGCCAAGTCGATCTGAACGCCACTCCCGAAGTGATTTGGGCCGCGTTATTTGATCCCAGCGTCCTGCAGGGATGCTTTCCGGGCTGCAAGTCGGTCGAGCGCAAATCGGAGAGCGAATACTCAGCCGTTCTGCAAGTCAAAGTAGGACCCTTGAATGCGGGCTTCAACGGCCTGATCACGCTCACGGATCCCGAGTATCTCACCGCCGTCACGCTGGCGGGTACGCTGAACGGGGCGGGGGCTGGTTTTGCGAGAGGCACCGCACGCATCACTTTGCAGCGGCGCGATCTGGTGACCGAGCTTTCCTACAGCGCGGATTTACGGCTGGGCGGCAAGCTCGCGGCGGTGGGCGATCGCTTGTTCGGCGCCGCGGTAAAACGCAACATTGCCGATTTTTTCGCGTCCTTCGCTGCGTGTGTCGACGCGGGTAGGAAAGACACGGCGTCGTGCCTGGCAGCGCTCTGACCATGATTTCGATCCAGAGCATCGAGACCATCCTCCTGGATCTGCCGATGATTCGGCCGCATCTTCTGGCGATGACGGTCATGCAGAAGCGCACGCTATTGCTGGTGCGCGTGATGTGCAGCGACGCTATCGAGGGATTGGGCGAGGCGACGTCGATCGGCGGATTGGCGTATGGCGATGAGAGTCCCGAAGGCGTGAAGCTGTGCATCGATTGCTTTATCACACCAGCGATTCGCGGCATCGAGGCGACCAATATCAACGCCGCCATGGAGCTGATCGGGCGGGTCGTCCAAGGCAATCCCTTCGCGAAGGCCGCGATCGAAACGGCCCTACTGGACGCGCACGGCAAGCGGCGTGCGGTCAGCGTCTCGGAGTTGTTGGGCGGTTCGGTGCGCAGCACGCTGCCGGTACTCTGGACGCTGGCGAGCGGCGATACGCAGCGCGATATCGACGAAGCGGAGCAGATGCTCGAGTTGCGCCGCCACCGCGTTTTCAAATTAAAAGTGGGGCGTAAGTCCGCAAAAGAGGATTTGGCCCACGTGCTCAGCATCAAGCGGGCGCTCGGCGAGCGCGCCGGCGTGACCGTCGATGTCAATCAGCAATGGGACGAGGCGCAGGCGGCGCGCTCGATCGCCACCCTGGAGGAGGCGGGCATCGATCTCGTCGAGCAGCCGATTGCCAAACACAACCGCGCCGGGATGGCGCGGCTCGCCGCGCGTTTTGTCGTGCCGCTCATGGCCGATGAGGCCCTCTACGGCCCGGAAGACGCGTTCGATCTCGCACGTCAGGCGGCAGCAGACGTGTTTGCGCTGAAGGTCGTCAAATCGGGCGGCCTGCATGCCACGCGTCGCACCGCTGCGGTGGCCGACGCGGCCGGAGTGTCTTTGTACGGCGGCACCATGCTGGAAGGAAGCATCGGGACGCTGGCGGCCGCGCACTGCTACAGCACGTTGCCGCACCTGCAGTGGGGCAGCGAACTGTTCGGCCCGCTGCTGCTCGGCGACGACATTGTGGTGACGCCCCTGCGCTACCAGAACTTCGAGCTGCATCTGCCAGGCGGACCCGGGCTCGGGATCGATCTCGACGAAGACAAGATCAGGTTCTACCGACGCGATCGCGGCGATGTGTCGCGCTCAACTCCACGGGGGCCGCATGTTGTTCCACGTTGAAATGCAGGTTCGCATTCCCTCCACTCTCGACCCGGCGCTCGTGGAGCGCCTCAAGCTGGAGGAGCGGGCGGTCGCGCAGGCGCTGCAGCGCAGCGGCGTGTGGCGCCATTTATGGCGGCTGGTGGGGTGCTACGCCAATGTGAGTATTTTCGATGTCGAAAGTCCGGCGCAGCTGCACGACATCTTATCGGCGCTGCCGTTGTTTCCATACATGGAGATCACGGTTCGGGCGCTGTGCCGGCATCCGTCGGCCATTGCCGAAGATGAGCATCTGAACAAACCTATCAACAGGTGACAATTGCGGGAGTACCCCATGGCTGAACTCACACGACAGGAACTTTTGAAGCTGGTGGAAACGACTCGAGCCACGGACGGCAATGAGCGCGTGCGCCGCATCGTCGGGCGCGTCGTCGCGGATTTGTTCAAAGCAATTGACGATCTCGACATCACGCCGAATGAATTCTGGAACGGTGTCGGCTGGCTGACGCGGCTCGGAGCATCTGGTCAGACCGGCTTGATCACGGCCGGATTGGGCTTCGATCGTCTGCTCGATATCCGCGAGGACGAGAAGGATCGCAGAGCGGGTCTCGCCGTGGGAACGCCGCGCGCGATCGAAGGGCCGTTGTATATTCCCGATGCGCCGTTATCGACGGCCGAAGTGCGCCTGGACGATGGCGCGTCTACGAAGGCTCCCGTATTGGTGATGGAAGGCCGCGTGCTCGATGCCAAAGGCGCTCCCTTGAAGGGGGCGATCGTCGATATCTGGCATTGCAACGAGCATGGTCGCTACTCGCACTTCGACCCGTCGCAAAAGGAGTTTGAATTGCGCCGGCGCGTCCGCGTGGATGGCAACGGTGCGTATCGGTTTCGCAGCTTTCTGCCCCCGGGCTATGCGATACCGCCCAACAGTCCGACTTCCGAACTGTTTGCGGCGCTGGGGCGTCATGGAAATCGGCCCGCGCACATTCATTTCCTGGTTTCCGCGCCGGGCGCCAAAACCCTGACCACGCAGATCAACATCCCAGGCGATCCGTTCATCAACGATGACTTTGCATTTGCCACACGCGACAACTTGATCGTAACGCTCGAGACCGTGACGGACCCGAAGGGATACGAATCGCTGGGGATTACGGATTCGTTCACCCGGATTCGATTCGACTTCCGCCTGCAGCGGGCAGCCGCAAAAACAGAGCAGCAGCACCTCGCGCGCGAGGCGCGCGCTCACGCATGATGCGACGCCGTCAGCAATCTTGTGTGCGAGCGTAGCCTTTCCATGCCGTCGGTACGCTCCGGGCCCGTGGAAATCCACTACGAAGTGCAGGGTGCAGCGGAGGCGCCGGCGCTGCTTCTGCTGCATTCGCTCGGCGTCGACCTCGGCATGTGGGATCCGCAGATGCCGGATTTTCTGCAACACTATCGAGTCATTCGCTACGATGCGCGCGGTCACGGTCGTTCCGGCGTCGGCGCCGCCGAGTGCTCCATCGAGATTCTGGCGCAAGATGCAATGGCGATTCTCGATGCCGCGCGGATCGTGAAGGCGCATTGGTGCGGATTGTCCCTCGGCGGCATGACGGCCATGTGGGCTGCTTCGCATCGGCCCGAGCGCGTGGCGCGGTTGGCGCTCTGCAATACCTCGGCGCACCTGCCGCCGGCGGCGCTGTGGCACTCGCGCATGGAACTCGTGCGTCGCGAAGGTATGCGGGCGATCGCGCCGGCCGTCATCGAGCGCTGGTTCACCGCTAGCTTCCGCAGTTCACAACCTGAGAAAGTCGCGCGCATCGGAGGGATGCTCGAAGCCACCCCACCCGAGGGATATGCGGCTGCCTGCGGAGCCATCGCCGAGATGAATCAGCTGAGCGACATTCGCCGGATTGCGGCGCCGACCTTGGTCATCTGCGGTGCCGGGGATCCGGCGACCCCCTTGGCGCATTCGGTAGCTCTGTGCGATGCCATCGCGGATTCTCGACTTGTGGTGCTGCCGGCGGCGCACCTGTCGAACGTGGAAAGGCCGCAGGACTTCTCCGCCGCCGTCGGCGATTTTCTGAGCGCCCCCGCCAACCTGCCGTAGGCAACGCCTCGTGCCGGACTCGCCATTGATAATTATTTTTGCGCTTTGTCAAAAAAGACTTGTATTCTGTTTTAAGATAGCGTATTCCCTATAATTACCGTCATGTAGGTCAAATCGGTGACGAATTATGATCGGGATTGGCAGGGTTGCCGGGGAACGCGATTTAGAGGTTTGCGAGATTCGCTGCTCGGGGAGCCATTTCGCAGGGCCGTGGGATGATTCGGTCGCGTCGGATGGGTTCCATTTAAAGAAGAAGGAAATTCGTTATTGGGCGAATTTTTGGTGGGTTCCTCCTGGCTTTGGAAAAACGATGAGGGATGAACATGCCTAGGAATGCCTGGTTTTACAGCGCCATGATGCCCTTGATCGTGTTGATGAGCCCGGTCGGTGCGCTGGCCGCGCCGGATCCCGCGCCCGCCGTCGATGAGGTGCAGGAAATCATCGTGACCGCGCAGAGGCGCAAAGAGCGGCTCCAAGACGTGCCGATTGTGGTGAACGCATTTGGCGGCGACCAGCTCGAGGCGGCCGGCATCAAGTCGACCTTGGATCTGGCTGCGGTGACGCCGGGATTGGAATTCGGCACTCAGGCCGCCTACGGCCAGCCGTTTCTACGCGGCGTCGGAACGGTGGCCAACGGTCCGGGCGTGGAGAGTCCGGTGGCCTTGTACGTCGACGGCATTTATTACGGCGCGATGATCGGGTCCGTGCTGACCTTGAATGACATCGAACAAGTCGAAGTGCTCAAAGGCCCGCAGGGCACGCTGTTCGGAAGAAACGCCACCGGCGGCCTGATCCAAATTACAACCAAGGATCCGACGCAGAAGTTCGACGGATATGTCGAGGCCGGCTATGGCAGCTACAACACCGCGGCCGGCGATCTTTACGTCGGCGGCGGCGTTGCGCAATCGGTGGCGGCCGATCTGTCGGTGCATTACCAGGATCAAGGGACGGGCTTCGGCCGCAATGCTTTCACCAATACGGAAGTCAACAAGACGAAGGATCTGTCGGTGCGCAGCAAATGGGTGTTCGCGCCGGGCGACGCGACCTCGATCAAGGTGATCTTCGATTACTCGCATCAGAATTTTGCCCAGGCCTACGTACCGGCACCGGGCACCAGGCCGCCGGGCGATGTGCCCTACACCGGCGATCCGCAGGGCTTGAACGGCATTTTCGATCCGCTCGGCAGACTCAACCAGGGCGGTGCCAGTATTCAGGTGCGTGAGGACCTGGGCTACGCCGAATTCGTCAGCCTGACCGGCTACCGCCGATCCGTGGTCTATGAAGCATTTGACGGCGGACTGACGCGCGACCCGAATTCCGTGCTCAATCTCGAGATCAATGAAACTCATACTCAGGTCACCCAGGAATTTCAGCTGAACTCCGCCGCGGCGCAGAGCCGGCTCAAGTGGTCGACAGGCGTGTTCTTGTACCATGCCTACGGCAGGTCAGAGCCCCTGGTCATTACCACGCTGGGACTTTTTGGACCGCCGCCGTTCGGCCTCAATCACATCTATGTGTATTCCGATCAGAAGACCGATTCGGCCGCAGCCTACGCGCAGGCGACGACTGAAATCGCTCCGGCGACCAACCTCACCGCGGGATTGCGCTATACGTATGAACGGCGAAAATTCGGGATCAGCGAAGCGCTGAACGATTTCACCAACGCGTCCGTTCCAGGCCCGCCGGACGACAGCGGCAAAGTATCCTTCAACAAGGTGACCTACCGCCTGTCCCTCGATCACCGATTCTCCTCCGGCGTCATGGGCTATGCATCGTACAACCGCGGCTTCAAGAGCGGCGGCTTCAATGACTATCTGATCGCCCCCACCCTGGCGTATTCGCCCGAGACGCTCGACGCATTCGAGATCGGCGCCAAAACCGACCTGTTCGAGCGGCGCGCGCAGCTCAACTTCTCGCTGTTCGACTATGAATACAAGAACATTCAAGCGGTCGAATATCCGCAAGGCGTCCAAATCATCCGCAATGCCGCGAAAGCAAGACTGTACGGCGTGGACGTGGATGCCAAGACCTACCTGTCTGAGGGCCTGTCTCTCACCTTGGGGTTTGAATACCTGCATGATCGCTTCACGGACTTTCCGGACGCGACGATCGCCATACCGCTGCCGGACGGCGGCACGGCGTTCACGCGGGGCGACGTGCGGGGCAATCGTCTGGGACTTGCGCCGGATTTCACGGCGAACTTGGGGGTCGACTACAAGCTGGCCCCGGCTCTCATCCCGGCCGCGTTGGGCAGCGTCACCGCGAACGTCACTTACGCGTTCAACGACGGCTGGTACGCGGAACCGGAGAATCGATTGCGCCAGCCGTCTTACAACCTCGTCAACTCATCGGTATCGTGGTCGTCTGCGAACGAACTCAACAAGGTCACGGTGTGGGGGAACAATTTGTCGAACTCGCAGTATACCGTTGCCTTGGCGTCGCAGGATACCGGAGATTTTGCCATCTACGCCCCGCCACGCACCTATGGAATCAAGTATCAGAGAAAATTCTAGAGCCTCGGGGGCGCGATCTGGCGGCGGCTGGGCTAAGCTAGGTGCCGCTGCCGCGCGCGGGGTCTGCAAGGAAGTGCGTTGCACGGAGCGGCGCCGGTCGGCGGGCGTACCAGGCGCAGAAAAAACGAGGTTGGCTTTGGTTCAGATCAAGAAACCGGACATCAGGCAGGCCATTCTCGAGGGGGCGTTTACGTCTTTCTCGCGCAACGGCTACGCATCGACCAGCATTGCCGACATTGCCGCAGCCGCCAACATCACGGCGAGCAATGTCTATGTGTATTTCCCCTCGAAGCTGCATATTCTTTACGACATCTACCGGCCGTGGCTTACCGACCAGCTGCTGAAACTGCAGAAATCGATACGGCGGCTGCGCTCGCCGCGTTTGCGGTTGCGGCGCATTTTCATCGGGCTTTGGAGCGATATTCCGGCCGCCGATCATTGCTTTGCCAATGCGCTGATGGAAGCTCTCGCTTTGTCCTCGCCGGGCGCTGGCAAGGTGTCCGACTTGCTGGCCTGGTCTGAGGGTTTTCTCACCGACCTGTTGCGGGAGTGCTTGCCGGAGGATCGTCAGCAGCTGACCCATGATCACATTCTTTCGCATATCTTGTGGATGGCCTTCGACGGCTTTGCGATGAACATGCGGGTCGGCGACACCCGCAACATCGAAACGCTGGCCGATTATGTGACGGATTTGCTGCTCGCGGGCTCGGTCGGCGCGACTCTTGCGGGAGTTGAAGCCGCTGACGCAGGTACGAATGGTGGAACACGCCGCAGCGGAGCGCGCACCCGGGGAGACTAACGATGTCGCCAGGTTGGCTCGAACCGAAGTTCTAGAGGAGAACCCGGCATGTCCAGCGACCAGATCATCAACACTGTCTGCGCGCATAACTGCGGTGGCCGGGCGCGACTCGCCTGCACGGTGCGCGAGGGCAAGCTGGTGCGGGTGGCGGCTGCCGATGCGCCCGATCCGTCCTATACCGGTGCCTGCGTGCGCTGCCTGACCCTGCCGCAATGGGTCTACAGCAAGGAACGCATCGCGCAGCCGATGCGCCGCACAGGCGCGCGCGGCTCGGGACAATTCGAGCCGGTTTCCTGGGATACGGCGCTGGATGAAATCGCGGCGCGCTTCACCGCGCTCATCCGCGAGCATGGCGCGCAGAGCATCGCCTTCACCCGCTCCTCGGGCACCTCGACCCTCGGCCGTTACACGCGTCTCGCAGCCTTGCTCGGCGGCGGCGGCAGCATGGATTTTTACGGCGGCGTCGATTTGGCCGTGCACATGGGGCTCAACAGCACTTTCGGCGACAAGGGCATGTATGGTCAGCATGCCAACGAATGGACCGACCGAATGCGCTCGAAGTTCATTCTGGTGTGGGCCCACAATCCGGCCGAAACCGCGCTCACCTCGATGAAGTTCCTGCTCGATGCGCGCGATGCCGGCAGCGAACTGGTGGTGATCGATCCGCGCTACTCGGCCACGGCCATGCACGCCACCTGGTGGCTGGCGCCGCGCGTCGCCTCCGACCTGGCGCTCGCGCTCGGACTGCTGCGCATCCTCATCACCGAGAATCTCATCGATGCGCCGTTCGCCATGGCGCATTCGTCGGCGCCGCTGCTGGTGCGGCTCGACAACGGCCGGCTGCTGCGCGCAGGCGATGCGGCCGGCGACGTCGGCACACGAGCGCAACGCGCCGGGGACGCGGACGCGCGGTCGCCGCACGCAGGCACCGAAGCGGAGCGGCGGGTCGGGCCGTCCGCAAACGCTGCGGGCAAGGATGCCGCGGTGTACAGGGTCTGGGACGGCGAGCGCGGCCGAGCGTGTGCGCCGCACGAGGCCGCGGCCGCCACGCTCGACTGGCGCGGCGAGGTCGACGGTATGCCGGCGGCCACCGTGTTCAATCTGCTGGCGGCGAACGTCGCGGCGTACACGCCGGAGCGGGTGGCGCAGCAGACCGGACTGAAAGCGTCCGATATTCTCGATCTCGCACGTGCCTATGCTCGCAGCAAGCCGGCAGTGATTGGCTTTGGCTACGGCGTCGACCGTTACCGCCATGGCGAACTGCTGGTGCGCGCGGCCGCGGCCATGGCGATACTCACCGGTAACGTCGGTCAGCCGGGCGGCGGCATCGGCGTGCAGAGTCACGGTTCGGGTTTCCGCCTGCCGCGCCTGGCGCGTGACAAGCCATTGCCGCCCTGGGCGCGCGCGACCCCGGTGCCGATGATCGAGGTCACGCAGCGCGACCTGCCGGTGCGCGCGTTGTTCTGCCAGGGCGACTGGCTCAACCAGCGCATGGGCGACATGAATAAGACCGCCGAATACATCAGCAAGCTCGAGTTCGTGGTGACCGTCGATCATTTCTGGCAAACGACCACGCAATGGTCCGACATCGTGCTACCGGCCTCGACGTTTCTCGAAGGCACGGCGCCGGTGCGCGACGCGGTGGTTACCGGCAACAGTGTGCTGCTGCGCCAGAAGGTGATCGATCCGGTCGGCGATTCACGTCCTGACGCCGATATAGAACGTGACCTCGCACAGCGGCTTGGCCTCGGCGAATGGTTCACCGAGACTGCCGAGGACATCGTGCGCGGCCAGATCGATGGCGCGCTCGATCCAGCGTTTGCCGGCATCACGTACGAGAGACTGGTCGCCGCTGGGGGTGGTTTGCGGCTGGACGTGCCGCGCACGCCCAACGTGCAGTACGCCGATCTATGCTTTGGCACCCCGAGCGGGCGCGCCGAGCTGTATCTGGAGGAGCTCGCCGACATGGGCGAGGCGCTACCGGTGTATGTGGAAGACCACGAGGCGCAGCGCTCGCACCCGCTGGCGGCGGAATTTCCGCTGGTGCTGGTGCAGGCGCATGTGCGCCAGCGCGCGCATTCGACATTCTTCAATACCGGCTGGACGCTGGAAGTGTGGCCCGAGCCGACTCTGGAGATGAATCCCGACGACGCCGCGGCGCGCGGTCTGGCGAGCGGCGACCTGGGCGAAGCGCACAACCACCGCGGCCACGTGGTCGCGCGCGTGGTCTGCAATCCTGATCTGCCGCCGGGCATGTGCAACCTCGGCGAAGGCTGGAAGCAGCAGCAGTACATCAGCGGGAACGTGCAGATGCTGACCAACGACCTCATCAATCAAGCCCAAACGCGCTTGTGGGGGCACTCCAACATTCCATTCTACGACACACGCATTGAAGTTCGGCGCGCTAACGCGGCGGCGACGGCGTCATGAGCCGGCTGGGCATGGTACTGAACCTTGACCGCTGCATCGGCTGCTGGGCGTGCGCCGTGGCGTGCAAGATGGAAAACAGCATCGGCGAGGGTCTGTGGTGGCAGGAAATCAAGACCATCGGCGGCGCCGACATCGATACCTCGGCGGGGGTGTTCCCGAATGTCAGCAAGCATTATCAGCCGCGCAACTGTTTTCACTGCGCCGAGCCGCCCTGTCTGCCGGTATGTCCGACGAGCGCGATCGTGCAGCGCGCCGATGGCATCGTCGACATCATTTACGACAAGTGCATCGGCTGCGGCAAATGCGAGCCGGCCTGTCCCTACGATGCGATCGAAATGAATCAGTTTGCGCCGGTGCTGCCCACCGGTCTCGAACAGGGCCATGGCGCGGCCGAGGTGCCGCCGCGGCGCGCGCATGTGGTCGAGAAGTGCACTTTCTGCAGTCACCGCGTCGATCAGGGCCTTCAGCCGGCCTGTGTCGAGGCCTGTCCGACCCAGGTGATCACCTTCGGCGATGTCGACGATCCGGACAGCGCCGTGGCGCGCCAGCGCGCCAAACCGGGTGCGTTCCGCATCGACGAGCAATCCGGCGCCGA
>WNFR01000718.1_pt1 | contig 33879 bp, 29 predicted proteins | sample 5400221 | NCBI WGS metagenome assembly WNFR01 (sample SAMN13153357, study PRJNA577476) | soil metagenome | isolation source: 40 cm soil under Madrone tree | place: USA:California | collected 2016-06-14
GTTCAACTATTCGCTCACTCAACAGGCGATTCTCAATAGCCTGTTCCTTGCTGTGATGGGCGCTACGCTCGGCGTTTCCATGAGCGTGCTGCAGGCCTATTACATCAATCGCAGCGTCGGCAGGCGGCGCGCGCTGACCGATGCGATCCTGTCCTTGCCACTCGGCATTCCGGGCATCATTCTGGGCCTAGGCTTTCTCATCCTCGCCATCCGCACGCCGCTCTATTCGACCCTGACCATCATCTTGATTGCCTATGTGGCGCGGTTTTTCCCATTCGCGACGCGTACGGTCTCGTCGATGCTCCTCGCCATAAACCCGGAGCTCGAACAAAGTGCGCGGGCAAGCGGCGCGGGTTGGTTGCAGACCATGCGCTACGTTCTGATGCCGCTCCTGGCGCCGGCGATCGTTGCCGCCTGGCTGATGCTGTTTGTGATCTTCGTCCGCGAGCTTGGCGCCACCATCCTGCTTTACGCGCAAGGCACCGAGACCATCAGCGTGGCGCTGGTGGTTTTGAGCGAGCGCAGCTTCGGCTATGTGGCGGCACTTGCCGTCATCCAGTTGATGTTGCTACTCATGGCTTTCTCGTTATTCAGAGCGACGCGTGCTTCGCTCATTCAGACTTGAGGGGCACACGCGTGGCGTTTGTGCGGGTCAAAGAGCTGCGCAAGCTGTTCGGCGAGCTTGTGGCGGTCGAAGGCGTATCTTTTGCCGTAGAGGCCGGCCACACGCTGGCGTTGCTGGGGCCGTCGGGATGCGGCAAAACCACGATTCTGCGGTGCCTTGCCGGTCTTGAGCACGCCGACGCCGGGGCGATCGAGATCGCAGGCACCACGGTATTCGACCGGACCGTAGGCGTGAACCTGATGCCGGAACAGCGCGACCTCGGCGTCGTGTTCCAATCCTACGCGGTCTGGCCGCACATGACCGTCGCCGAGAATGTCGGCTTCCCTCTCAAGGTCCGGCGTGTTCCCAAGGCCGAGATCGCGGTGCGCACCGGCCGCATCCTTGACCTCGTCGGGCTCGCGAACGCGCAGGATAAGCCCGCCACTGCGCTTTCAGGCGGCCAGCAGCAGCGCGTCGCGCTCGCCCGCGCGCTGGTGCACGAGCCCCGGCTGGTGCTGTTCGACGAACCGATGTCGAATCTCGATGCGCGGCTGCGGGCGCGCATGCGCATGGAGCTTGCCGTACTCCAGAAGCGGCTCGGTTTCACCGCCATCTATGTCACCCACGACCAGGCGGAGGCGTTCTCGCTTGCCGAGACCGTCGTGGTGATGAACCACGGGCGAATCGAGACCACCGGAGATCCGCGCCGGGTGTTTGCGCGACCGCAAACGCCTTTCGTGGCTGAATTCCTCGGCTTCAATATCAACCGTGGTCGCGCTGTGAATATCTTGCCCCGGCGCAAGGGCTTTCATGTGGAGGTCGCATTGACGGACGGCTTGCGAATCTGGGGGGTCCTGCGCGGTGGCAAGCCGGCGCTTCCCGGACAAAGCGTTCTCGCCTGCAGCCGCAAGGAACACATTGCAGTGGCGAAGCCCGCCGATGCGGCAGTGCTACCGCACCGCGATGTCGCGGGCGTGCCGGGCGAACAAACTTTCATCGGCGTGACGCAAGCTGCGTCATTTCTCGGCCTCGAAGAGGAATATGTCATTTCCATCGATGGTATCGAGATGGGCGCGATCCGGCCGCCTTGCGGATTGCGTGCCGGCGAACCCGTAGCAGTGACGATTCGCCCGGAGGACGTCATCGTTTTCGTTGCCGAAGACCGCGACAACCGAGGATAATGGAGCGAATCGAAGCTGCCGGAACGGCCCTTGCGTAACAATGGCTGCCGAACAAACATCTTGGGAGGTGCGATGAAATACGTCCTTAGGGCCGCCGTGCTTGCGGCGGCCGCGGTGGTTGGTCTTGCCACGTCCTCAGGGGCCCAGGAGCCTCCCGTCTTGCCTCCCGTCTTCCATGGCGCATCGGCCGAAGAGAAGGCCCGACTCACCGAGCTGATCGCTGCAGCCAAGAAAGAAGGAAGCCTCACCTATTGGGACGTTGTCATTCAGCCCGAAACCAATGATGCGCTGACCGCGGCGTTCCGCAAGTTCTACGGACTGCCCAACGGGTTTCCAATCCACTATCAGTTGTCCGCCACGGCGCCGCTGGTGACGCGGGTCGAGCAGGAGATTAATGCCAACCGCGTCACCATCGATGTGGCGGCGGTCGGCTCGCCATCCTGGGTGTTCGAGCGCGCCGCCGCCGGCGATGCCCTGGAATACGATTCGCCGCAGTACAAGTTCTACGCGGACGTGATGGCGCGCGGGCTCGGCCGCAAAGGCATATTCGCCTTCAACGGCGCCTACCTGTTCGTGCCGATGTGGAGCGCCGAGCGGACGAAGTTTGAAGGCAAATCCTGGAAAGATGTCATCAACGCCGTGCCGGCCGGCCGTATCAGCATCGGCGACGTGTCGAAGTCGGTGGCGTATCTGGCAACCTATGCGGGTCAGCGCAATGTCCTCGACGTGAACTACTTCAAGGCCATCGCGGCGATGAAGCCATCGTTTCTGATCCGGTCCGAGCAGGTCGCAGGCCGCCTCGTCACCGGAGAGGACTTGATGGCGTTCTCCGGCATGCCCACGCGCGCCTATCAATACAATCAGAAGGGCGGGAAATTGAAGTTCATGCTGCCGGAGGAAGGCGCGGTGCTGCTGCCGCAAAGCATGTTCATCCTCGCCAAGGCACCGCACCCGAATGCCGCCAGGTTGTGGGTCGATTTCGTCCTGTCCGAGCAGGGGCAGACGATCCTCGTCAAAGGCGAGGCCATGGTGTCGGGCCGCAGCGGTTTCAAAAGCCCGTTGCCGGACTATGCTCCCGGCATCGACAGTCTCAAACTGATCAATGTGGACTGGCAGGGCTTGTCGTCGGAAAAACTGAAGGGGCTGCGGAACGAGTGGACTGACGTCTTCAATCCATAGGGTCATCAAAACCGACCCACGCACCGTCGCGGCAACTGCGCCCGCAGGCCTCCGCGAACGCGACATCCCGGATGCCGGCGGCGAAGTCGGAGCACAGCGGTGCGTCCGCCACGAGATGGCGCAAGAAATCCTCCCACCCGACCCGGTAGGGATTAAGATTTGGCCCCGCCCCCGGCGCTTCCTGCCAGCGCGCACGATAGTCGATGGCAAGGTCGACCGTGGGATTGAACGCCGCTACCCGCGGGGTATCGGCGAGCGACTGCATGTAACAGCGGTGTAGCCCCGCAAGGGCGGAGCCATTGGTGCCGTCGATCTGCAACGTCATGAGATCGTCGCGGCGGACCCGCGTCGCCCATGAGGCGACGATCACGCCGGTCGCCCCTGACTTAAGCTCGATCAGGGTGGTCGCCTGATCCTCGACATCGACCGCGTATCGCGCACCGGCCTCATCGAGGCGCTCCGGCACTGCCGTCGTCGCCGCCGTGAACACGCGACGGATCGGCCCAAGCAGGCCTTCGATGAGGTAACGGAAATGCGGATACATGTCGACGAGGAGGCCGCCGCCGCCAACCTTGCGGTAGTTCCAACTCGGCCGCTGGCAGGGTTCGTCGAGGCCGTCGAACACCCACCAGCCGAATTCGAGCCGGAAGCCAAGGATGCGCCCGAAGAAACCCGCCTGTGCGAGCGCCCGCAGCTTGCGCAGGCCGGGCAGGTATTGCTTGTCCTCGACGGCGCCATGCTTCAAACCGCTCGCCGTCATCGCCGCCAACAGCGCCCGACCATCCGCGACCGTCAGGGCGACCGGCTTTTCCGCGTAAATATGCTTGCCGGCCGCGATTCCTTTTTCAAGCGTGGCCTGGCGCTGATGGGTGGCGGCAGCGTCGAACAGCACCGTGTAGCGCGGATCGGACAGCGCCGCATCAATATCGGTGGTCCAAGGCGCGCCGCCGTTCTCCCGTGCGATGGCAGCGAGACGTTCCTTGTCGCGTCCGACCAGGATCAGCTGCGGCACCACGCGATCCTCGCCCACCGCAACGCCGCCTTCGGCACGAATCGGCGTGAGCGCATTTTTCAAATGCTGCGTGGCGCCAATGCGGCCAGTCGCGCCATGCACAACGATGCCGATAGTGCGGATGGCCATCTGGATGCGGTCGTATGCTATCTTGGACGAGACGTTCGCCGCTGAGTGCTCGACATGATACGCAAAGCCACGCGTACTGACCATCCACGTCGCCGGAACCAAATGCCGCTTGATCAAATGGCGCTGGCGGGCGAACAATCGTGGCGGGCGAACAATCGTGTCCGAGAGCCGCCGACGGCGCCGGTTTTGCAAAACGAATTCGCGGGGAGGAAAAGCAATGACGACACGCAGAAGCTTCCTTAAAGGAGCGGGCGCGGCGGGCATCGCGTTCTGTGGTTGTGGAATGCTTGACGGCGCACATGCGCAGGAGGCGGGCCGGCGCCTGCCGATCATGGTCAAGGACAAGCGGATCAAGACGATTGACGTGCACTCGCATTGTCTCTTTCAGGATGCCGTCAACCTGATGGGCGACGAGGCGCGCGGCGTGTTCGTGCCGGTCAAGGGTGCGGAAGACCAATACATCGTGGTCGCCGAGCGCCTCAAGCAGATGGACGCCATGGCAATCGACATGGAAGTGCTCTCCATCAATCCGTTCTGGTACCGCAAGGACCGCGACACCGCAGCCGCAATCGTCAAGATGCAGAATGAAAAGCTCGCGGAGCTGTGCGCCTCACAGCCGGAACGCTTTGCGGCCTTTGCGTCGCTTGCCCTGCAATTCCCCGACCTGGCGGTGCAGCAACTCGATGACGCCGTGAAAAAGCTCGGCCTGCGGGGCGCCCAGATCGGCAGCAGCGTCGCCGGCGAAGACTTTTCGAATCCCAAGTTTCACCCGGTCTGGGCCAAGGCCGAAGAGCTTGGGGCCGTCCTGTTCATCCACCCGCAGAGCCCGCCAGAGCTTGCCAAGCGCTTCCAGGGCAACGGCTGGCTGTCGAACACCATCGGCAACCCGCTCGACACCACCATCGCGCTTTCGCACCTGATCTTCGAAGGCACGCTCGACCGCTTCCCCGGATTGAAGATTCTGGCGGCGCATGGTGGCGGATATCTCGGCTCCTATGCGGCGCGCTCCGACCACGCCTGTTTCGTGGCGCCGCCCGGCGCATGCAATCCGGAAATCAAGCTGAAGAAGCAGCCGACCGAATACCTGCGTCAGCTTTATTTCGATGCCCTGGTGTTCACGCCGGAGGCGCTGCGCCATCTCGTGGCGCAGGTCGGCGCCAGCCAGGTCATGCTCGGCAGCGACCACCCGTTCATATGGGAGCAACATCCCGTGGACCACATCTTCGCCACCGCGACCCTCTCCGACGATGAGAAGGCGGCGATCCTTGGCGGTAACGCGGCGCGGCTGTTGGGTATCAGGGCTTAGGACATCACGAAGAATAGCTCCTTCAAGATGAGTGTCATCGCCGGGCTTGACCGGGCGATCCAGTAACCACCGGGCTGCTTTTGAAACACCGCGTCAAGGCAGGTGGTTACTGGATGCCCCCCTTGAAGCCGGGCATGACACGCATTCGATTCAGTTATTCTCCGCAGTCTGCTTAGAGCGGGTTCCGGCCCGGTTGGAATCGTCGGGCACCTACCGGGCCGTGGCCCGGCCTGTCCCGCGACCTCGACAAGCGGTCCATGCTCAGTCCGCCATCACAGCCACGTGATACCTGACGTCAAACGACCGGGAATAAATCCTCCCTCCCGGCAGTCTCTTCCGCAGTCGGCCCCCTATCGGCCGCGAGGGAGAGAGCATATGGGACAGAATGAACAGGACGGCATTGACCGGCGCGGCGCATTGGAATGCATGATTTGGGCCGGCACCGGCGTACTATGGACGATGGTGGGTGGCGTGCCGCGGTCATCGTCGCTGCTGGGAATTTCCGAAGCCAAGGCGCAGGCCGCAACCGGTTTCACATTCCTGCAGATTTCCGACAGCCACATCGGTTTTAAGGCGCCGGCGAACCCCAATCCGATGGCGACGCTCGACGAGGCCATTGCTAAGATCGGCGGGTTGCCGCAAAAGCCCGCCTTCATGATTCACACCGGCGACATCACACATTTGTCCAAGCCCGAAGAGTTCGATAACGCCGATCAGGCCATCGGCAAGGCCCGGCTCGATACCTTCTACGTTCCGGGCGAACATGACGTCGTCGATGCCGACCTCGGCAAGGCCTACATGGAGCGCTATGGCAAGCGGGTCCAGGCCAAGGGAACGGGCTGGTATTCGTTCGACAAGAACGGCGTGCACTTCGTCGGCCTGGTCAACGTAGCGAACCTCAAGTCAGGGGGCATGGGTGTGCTCGGCGCCGAGCAGCTGGCATGGCTTACGGACGATCTGAAGGGCAAATCGGCCTCGACCCCGATCGTGCTGTTTGCCCATATCCCGCTGTGGACCGTGGCGGAGAACTGGGGCTGGGGAACCGACGATGCCGCGCAGGCGCTTGGCCTCGTCAAGCGTTTCGGCTCCGTGACGGTGCTCAACGGCCACATCCATCAGATCATGCAGAAGGTGGAAGGCGCCGTGACGTTCCACACCGCCCGCTCCACAGCCTTCCCGCAACCGGTGCCCGGCACCGCACCGGCGCCCGGCCCGATGCGGGTGCCCGACGACCAGCTGCGCACCGTCCTCGGCATCACCAGCGTTGCGGTGAAACAGGGCACTCAGCCGCTTGCCATCACGGACAGCGAACTCGTCAAGGCGTGATCTCAGGGCGGGGCCTGGACAGAATCCGGTCATGTTGAATCTCGTCTGTCCGAGGTCATGGCCTGACTCGTTGCCCCGGACTTGATCCGGGGGTATCCAAACCTCGCTTGAAGAAGCTCGGTAGGGAAGGTCGTGGATGCCCGCGACAATCCCCCTCCCTTACACTCCCGCGCAAAGGGGGAGGGGATAGGGAGGGGGAACCGGGACGGGCACGACGCGAGGAAGCGTCGATCGTACCGCGGCCCCCGCCCACCAAAAAAAGGCGCACTCTCACATGTCTCTGACTTACGACAGCCTCCGCGCATGCGCGGCGGGCGCGGCGGTATGCTGCCTCGTCTATGGGGCACTCGCGGCGTCCGGCGAGACCCACCTGACCATCGACAACTTCACCTTCAAGCCCGATGCCGTCACGGTCCCGGTCGGGACCAGGATCGTGTGGGTGAACGATGATGACATTCCGCATTCGATCGTCGAAACCACGGGCAAGTTCCACTCCCCGGCGCTCGACACCGAGGACAAGTTCAGCTTCACCTTCGATAAGGCCGGCAACTACGAATATTTCTGCGGCCTGCACCCGCACATGAAGGGCAAGGTTGTGGTGACGCCGTGAAGCCGTCTAGAACGTCAGCGCTGCGTGCCGCGGCGTCTCGGTGTCAGGTGAATGGAATACCCTAGATTACTATCGTCGTCGTGCATCGCGGCAGCTCTTGCTTGGCATGTCGCGTCGGCCGGCGCGGTCGAGGCATGCACACAGACGAGCGCACCGATTGCGACCGACCGGCCCGATGTCACCAACTCCAGCGTCGTCGTTCCCGTAGGCAGCCTGCAAAACGAGAACGGCGCCAATGTGAGCCGGCACTCCGGCGCCGATGTCTTCGACGGCACCAACAGCCGCTGGCGTCTCGGCATTTTGCCATGCTTCGAGGTGCTGATCGATTTGCCGAACTATGTGGGTACGTTCCGCGGTGCGGGCGACTCCGGCTTCGGCAACGTGGCGCCCGCGTTCAAATGGCAGATCAGTCCGGCGCCCGGCAAGGTCGATCTCTCCATGACGGTCGGAGCCGGGCTTCCGACCGGTGCCTTTGCGATCGCGGGTCCCGGCGTCCAGCCCTATGTGCAGTTTCCTTGGTCGGTCGAATTGGGCCGCGGTTGGAGCATCACCGGCATGGTGACGAATTTCTTCACACCGGCCAATCCCGCCACAAAGTATTCGAACCAGTCAACTTTCGTGATCGAAAAGGAGTTCGGAGAGCGCTCTTTCCTGTTTGTCGAGTATGTCGGCGACTTCCCGCTTAATGGCGGAACCGGCCAGCTGATCAACTCCGGCGGCGGCTATCGCATCACTGAGACACAGCAGATCGATTTCCACATCGGATTCGGCCTCAACCGTAATTCACCCACGTATATTTTTGGTGTGGGGTATTCGTTTCGGCTCGATGGGTTGTTCAAATCGAAGGAATGACTCGTAGGGTGGGCAACGGCGCTCTTCGCGCCGTTGCCCACGTTGTCAAACCGTGCGCGCGAGACGCGCGCGGTCCCAGCGCCTACGCCTTCAGATTAGCCAAAATCTCCGCCAGCGCACTGTCCGCCAGCGCGCGGATTTCATCATGCGTGCGGTCCTGAATCGGATGCTGGACGAAGACCACGGCCGGATCATAGCCGAGCGCCTGGCTCTGCGCCGCGGCCGCGACCTCGAACTCCGTGGTCGCAACCCCGACCGCCACAATGCCGAGCCGTTCGAGCCCCGTGATGTCATGCATACAGCACGACGTGCAGGAGCCTCAATCAGCCAGGCCTTCGACGACAAGGTCGCATTCGGACTTGATCTGCTGTTTCAGCTCAAGCGGCGCCAGATGGGTAAAGTGCTTCTTGCGGTAGCGCTTCACTGTGTGGCCGCGGGCCGTCAACAGCTCGTCGAGCCGATCGAGAAATTCATCGCCGCGCATCTTGGCGATGTCGAATAGCCCGATCGTCTTGCCTGCGATGGATGGCGGACGGGCGAGACGCGGGGCAATCGCCGCCGCCGTCTCGGCCGTCGGGTCGAGGAGAATGTTGTCCGGCATCGTTATCTGATCTCCCTGGTTACCGGTTCGATGCTGCCTCTGCCGCCGATCGAGGGGATGATGGCGGAATATTTGCCGGCGTAGCCGCCGGCACGGATGATGTTGAAGGTGCCGTTCTTGAATTTGGGAACCAGGTTTTCCGGGTTGGACTTCTCTTCGTCCGTCAGCCCCATCAAACCGGCGCGGCCCGTCACCACCTCGCGCACCGGAATTTTCAACAGCCCGAGAAGCTCCTCCCGCACCCGCGCCTTCGACCACCCGGCGTCGTAGAAGACGATGGCGTGTTCCCGCGCGATCGCCAGGAACGCCTGCACCCCGATGATGTGGCCGGTACCGTATATCGTGCGGATGCAGCGCGCAAAGGAGCGGCACAGATCCTCCGGCTGGCGCGAAATGTGATCAATGATCTGGGTGATGCCATCGCCCGGAAATACGGTGACAGTTGAAGCATTCGGCGAATATCCAAGCGACACCGCATAGGATTCCCAGCGCGGATCGTCCTCGTCCTCGGCGAAGCAGAAGGAATATTTAGCCGGGCTGCCGAAGACCGAGCGATCGATTTCGCCCGGCCGCCCGCCGCCCACATTGCGGACGACAAGCTGCAGCGTCCGCCCGATCGCTGCGTTGGCGCGGTTGCCCTGACCGAACACATTGCCTTTCGCGTTCATTCCAATGGTGCGCGCGATCGGCCCGTTGACCATGACTACAGGCGTGCAGGCGTTGGTGGTGGCGAGCACGCCGTGGAGCCCGAAGGCCGGCGTCAGCGCTGCCTCGATCGCGGTCAGCACCACCGGCAGGTATTCGGGTCGGCAGCCGGCCATTACGGCGTTGATGGCAACCTTCTCGACCGTGCATTCGGCAAGGTTCGGCGGGATCCGGCCGATGATCTCTTGCGGTGCGCGGGCGGTGCCGTCGAGCATTTCGAGCACGCGCTCCTCTGTCGGCGGCACCACCGGCAGGCCGTCGGTCCAGCCGCGCTCATAACAGGTTTCGACCGGATCGGAGAGCGCCGGCACGTCGATGCGGCGCGACGCAAGGCCGGTGTTGCCGTATTTGACCTTGAGCCGCGCCGGCATCCCGGGATCCATGGTCTTCGATCCGCAGCCCGGCCGATATTCCGCCAGGCCGTCGCCGAGCCCGGGAATGCCGGTGACGGCTTGCCATTCCGACCGTCGCCAGCCGACCACGCGGGCGTCCTCCTGCCCGCCCTTGAGGCGGATCAGGGTCGGCACGGTGTCGACGTTGTAGTGATAAGAGGCTGCGAGTGCGGTATCGTCGCTCGCATGCGAAAAGCCGGCAGCAAAGCCAACATCGTCCTGCACGTGGACTTCGAGCCTGCCGCCGGAGCGGCCGACAAGCTCGTCGATCGCCCGCAGCACCGGCATCGCCAGCACGCAGGTCGGGCAGTCTTGCTTGACGAAAGCAACGAAAGTTCGCACCGCGAGTGCCGGCTTGTCGTTGGTTTCGATATGTGGAACAGCCTCTTGCATCATGGCCGCCATGATAGAGCGGATTTCAATCGACGGGAATCGCGATGTAGGGTGGGCAAAGGCGCATCAAGGTGCTGCCCAACTTGCACGGCCTCTGTGCGCCTTTGCCCACGCCGTCCGATCTCGCCGTTTGACCGCGTGGGCAAAGTCACGCGCGGCCGGTGTACCTCTCGCCAGCTGCGGCAGGCGACTTTGCCCCTACGACGGGTCTAGGCCGGGCCCCGGGACGGACCATGATCATCGCGACGGCCGGACACGTCGACCACGGCAAGACCTCGCTGGTGCGCGCGCTCACCGGTATCGACACCGACCGCCTCCCGGAGGAGAAGGCGCGCGGCCTCACCATCGACCTCGGCTTCGCCTATGTGCCGCTGCCGGACGGACGGCTCTTCGGCTTCGTCGACGTGCCGGGCCACCAGCGCTTCATCAAGAATATGCTGGCGGGCGTCGGCAATGTGGACCATGCGCTGCTGGTGGTGGCCGCCGACGACGGCGTCATGCCGCAGACCGTCGAGCACGTGGAAATCCTCGATCTCCTCGGCGTTGGCCGGGCTACCGTCGCTATCACCAAAATCGACAAAGTCGGAGCGGGACGCAGCGAGGAGGTGGAAGCGGAAATCCGCACCCTGCTCGCTCATACGCGCATCGCGGTGGCGGATGTCTTCCGCACCTGCGTCCACACCCACGAAGGCATGGCGGCGCTGCGCGCCCGCATCGCCGCTTTGGCGGACGCCCATGCGCCGCCGCCGCCCGCCGGCCGGTTTCGCCTGGCGGTCGACCGTGCGTTCATCCTGCACGGCGTCGGCGTCGTAGCGACGGGTTCCGTGCATGCGGGCGTCGCCCGCGTCGGCGAAACCGTGACGGTCGCGCCCGCGGGCACGCCTGCGCGTCTGCGCGGATTGCGCATCCATGACCGCGACGTCTCGTCGGTCCAGGCGGGCGATCGCTGCGCCATCCATCTGTCCGGGGTCGCACTTGATGATCTGCGGCGCGGCGTCTGGATCGCCGCGGGTCCGAACCAGGCGAGCCAACGCATCGAAGTCGAATTGCGCCTGTTCGGGCGCGAGCGGCCGCTACGCCATTGGACCCCGGCCCATTTGCATATCGGCGCTGAGGATCTTACCTGCCGCGTCGCACTCCTCTCCGCCAAGGCGGTCCAGCCAGGTGAAACCGCTATTGCGGCGCTTCACCTCGACAGGCCGATTGCGGCTTGGACCATGCAGAAGTTCATCCTGCGCGATCAGTCGGCGCAGCGCACGCTTGGCGGCGGCCTGGTCCTCGATCCGCTGCCGCCGGCATCCCCCCTCCCTACCCTCCCCCGCTTGCGGGGGAGGGTAGGGAGGGGGCTGCGCCTGGCGCGACTTGATGCGCTCAGCGCCCCCGACGCCGCGACCGCCTTCGCCCGCATGCTTGCGGCATCGCCTCGCGGTTTCGACTTCGATGCCTTCGCACAGTCCAGTAACTTGACGGCGCCGGAATGCGAGGCGCTGGTAGCGGCCCATCCGGTCAAGATCTGCCATGACGGGAACGCAAGGATCATCTTGGATACCGGTCATTGGAGCGCTTTGCGCAAGGAGATCGTCGAGGTGCTCAACGCTCATCACGGCAAGCACCCGGAGCTGCTTGGATTTAATGAAACGCGCATTCACGCAGCTCTTCGGCCCTTGGTCGCGAAAGCGTTGCTGCGCCGTGCCATCGTGGAGCTTTGCGAGGCCGGCATCCTTGGCCGCTCGGGCGTCATCATTCATCTTTCCGGCCATCGGGCCCAACCGACGCCGGCGGAAGCCGCTCTATGGAGGCGCGTGGAACCCGCTCTCGCCGCCAGTGGCGTGCGTCCGCCGCGGGTGCGAGAATTAGTCGACCTGATTGGCGTAGCCCTCGACCGGCTCGAATCGTTTCTCGACCGCGCCGAGCAGCTGGGCTGGGTCCATCGCGTGGCAGAGAACCGCTATTTCCTGCCGGCAACGCTCTGTGAATTGGAACGGATCGCGGAACATGTCGCCGCGGAATATGCAGACGGCACATTTGCGGCGGCCGATTTCAACCGCGCCAGCGGCATTGGGCGTAACCTCACGATAAAGGTCCTGGAATATTTTGACCGTATCGGGACAACGCAGCGTCATGGCGATCGCCGCAGCCCGCTGCGGGCTCTCCCCAGGACCAGCCAATCGTGAACCGCGACGTTGAGGTCTTAACCGACATCTTGCTGCTCGGCGGCGGCCACGCCCATGTGCATGTTATCAAGGCCTTCGCGAAGCGCCCATTGCGGGGCGTGCGGGTGACGCTCATCACCCGCGACCTGGAGACACCCTATTCGGGCATGCTGCCCGGCGTTGTTGCGGGCCTCTATGCGCCGGAAGAGGCGCACATCGATCTCGTCCGGCTGGCGGCCGTGACCGGAACCCGTCTCATCCATGCGGAGGCGATCGGAATAGATCGCGGCGCCAAGCGTGTGTTGCTCACCGGCCGGCCGCCCGTCGCCTACGATATTCTGTCGATCGACGTCGGGATAACGCCTGACCTTGCTTCCACTCCAGGCGCCGCCGAGCACGGCATCGCCGTCAAGCCGATCGGGACGTTTCTGGCGAGACTGGAACATTTGCGGGCCCGTTGCAGTACCGGCGCGGTGCGGCACATCACCGTGATCGGGGGCGGTGCTGCCGGCGTCGAGCTGGTGCTCTCCTTGCGCACGCGCCTATACGCCGACGCCGTGCGCGACGGTCGCGATCAGGCCATCTCCTTTGTTCTCGTGACCGACGAGGTCTTGCTGGCAGCCCACAATGTCCGGGTGCAGCGCGCATTTCGAAAACATCTCGCGGCAGCTGGCGTGGAGGTGCATGAGCATTGCGCCGCGACGGCGCTCAAGGCCGGCGTCGTCGTTTGTCGCGACGGCAAGACTCTTGCGACTGACGCCGTTTTGCTGGCGACCGACGCGGCGCCGCCTGGCTGGTTCACGGAGTCCGGCCTGGCGCGCGATAGCGGCGGCTTTCTCGCCGTAACGCCGACGCTCCAGGTCGCGAACGATCCCGACATATTCGCGGCCGGCGATTGCGCCGGCCTCGTCGAGACGCCGCGCGAAAAGGCCGGCGTCTATGCGGTGCGGGCTGGCCCGCCGCTTGCCGCTAACCTCGCGCGGCGCGCCCGCGGCGAGGCTTTGCGGCGGTGGCGGCCGCAGCGTCAGCACCTGGCGTTGATCTCGACCGGTGAGCGCTATGCGGTGGCGTCGCGCGGTCCTCTTCACGCGGAAGGCGCGTGGCTGTGGACCGTCAAGGATTGGATCGACCGGCGCTGGATGGAGATGTATCGCCGCCCGGAACGCATGCGCATGAAAAGGCCGGTGGCCACGCCACTGCCCGATGCGGCCGACATGCGGTGCGGCGGTTGTGCCGCCAAGGTCGGACCGGCGACGCTGTCGCGCGCCCTTGCGCGGCTTGGCCCGCCTCCGGTCGCCCCCGACGTGATCATCGGGCTCAGCCCACCGGACGATGCGGCCGTCCTGGCGCCGCCGCCCGCCGGCAACCAAATCGCCGCGACGGTCGATCTCTTCCGCAGCTTCATCGACGATCCCTACCTGTTCGGCGAAATTGCCGCGAACCATGCGTTGAACGATATTTTCGCGACGGGCGGCACGCCGCGCCATGCGCTCGCGATCGCCATGGTGCCTCCTGGTCCGGCCGCCAAGACCGAGGAGACCTTGTTCCAATTGTTGGCTGGTGCGCGCGCCTGCCTTGATCGCGAATGCGTCGCACTTGTCGGCGGCCATTCCGCTGAAGGGGCCGAAGTCGCTCTCGGTTTCTCGATTTCGGGCATGGTCACGCCGGATCGCATCTTGCGCAAGGCAGGCCTGAAGCCCGGCGATGCGCTTGTTCTCTCAAAACCGATCGGTACGGGCATCCTGTTCGCCGCCCTGATGCGCGGTCGCGCCGCGGCGGCATCGATTGCCCAGGCCATCGCCGGGATGCGCCAGTCCGCGCGCGCTGCGGCGCAGATCTTTGCCGCCCACGGCGCCACAGCCATGAGCGATGTGAGCGGCTTCGGCCTCGCCGGCCATCTCGGCGAGATGCTCAAGGCGAGCTACGCCACGGCCGAACTCGACCTTGCGGCGATCCCGCTCTATCCGGGAGCCCGCGATCTCGCTGCGGACGGGATTGTCTCGACGCTGTTGCCGGAAAATCTTGCTGACGGCGGCATCATGCGTGGCGACCTCAACCCGCCGACGCGCGCCCTGCTGTTCGATCCGCAAACCGCGGGTGGATTGCTGGCCGGCATTCCGCAAGGTCGCGCCGCCGAGTGCGTCGCCGCGTTGACAGCCACCGGATACAGGGACGCGGCGGTCATTGGGTCGGTGCGCGAGGCGGGGGAAGCGGAAGCGAGCATCATCACGACGAATGACATGCAGCTCGGAGTTGGCGTTGCCCGTGGCTAGCAAAATGGTCCCGCGGAACGGCGGGTTAAAGCGAACCCGCCCCACGCCGCTCGAAATAGATGCGGTGCGGATTGTCCACCATGATCTTGCGGGCGAGGTCGTCGGGGATACCGGCGGGAAGGAAATTGTCGTCGTCGAACTGCCAATGCGGGTAATCGGAGGAAAACAGCAAGAGTTCGTCCGAGCCCAGATGATCGATGATACGGCGGACGATGTCGGGGGATTCCGGCGCATCGAACGGCTGCACGGTCAGGCGGAAATGATCGCGGAAGATGTCCAGAGGGGAGCGGTCGAGCCAGGGGATCTCGGTGCGCAGGCCGCGCCAGAACTTCGACATGCGCCATAAAAAGGCCGGCACCCAAGTGACGCCAGATTCGATCAGCACCACCTTGAGGCCGGGGTGCTTCGTCAGCACGCCTTCGCAGATGAGACTGGTAACCTGCGACTGGAAGCCCTGCGCCTGCGCCGCATAGTCCTCCACGTAGTAGGTCGGCCAACCGAGCGAGGTGACTGGATGTCGGTAGGCGCTGCCAGCATGAATCCCGATCGGCAGGCCGTGGCGCTCGGCGGCCGCATAGATCGGCCAGAAGTGGCGACGCCCGAGCGGGACCTCGCCCATCGCCAGCGCCAGCACCTGGACGAAGCGCGGGTCTTTCGCGCACCGCTCGATTTCGTCGACGGCAAATTCGACATTCTGCAGCGGAACCACGATCGATGCGCGCAGGCGCCCCTCGCGGTCGAGCCATTCCTTTGCGATCCAATCATTGAGGGCGCACGTGAAGGCACGCGCCATGTCCTCGTTCAAGACGAGTTGCACCCCATAGAGGCAGTTGCAGATCGCAAAGCTCATGCCCCAGCGATCGAATACCTGAGCTTGCAGTTCGCCGACGCTCACGGCCGCGCGGCCGCCGCCCCCACGAAAATCCGACCGCGCCGAAATCGGTGCGTTGGGCGGATAGCTGATGCTCTCAAGCGAAGCGATGCCGCGGTCCTCGACCGAATCGCGCCAGAAGTCTTCCAGGTAGGGCATCAGCGCCCGCATGCCCGGCACGCTCGGGTGGACATCGCAATCGATGGATTTGAGATGCGAAAGGTGGTCCATGCGGGCGAACTTGTATCAAGCGCCCGTCGCTCGCACAACGCGGCCCCTCGTCGTAGGGTGGGCAAAGGCGCCTGCCGCAGCTGATGACATGGCGCGCTGACCTCGCGCGACTTTGCCCACGCGGTCAATCGGCTAGGTCAGGCAGCGTGGGCAAAGGCGCATGACGGTCCGTGCCGATGAGCCTGCCCAGCGCGATGCGCCTTTGCCCACCCTACGAGTGATCGCACGTAATCGTATGCGGTCGGTCTATTTGTCCAAAAGCGCGGCGACGGCCTTGACGCGATTGCGGGAATATTTCGGGAGCCCGGCGCTGATTGAATTTCCGGTATTGAACGAGCTGTTTCCAGCGAGCACTTGCGCGGGCACCAGATTGCGCAGGATGGGGACGCTTTCCAGCTCCTTCTTCTTCTCAAACAGATCGCTGTCCACCGCAAGCGCGACGAAAGCGGTCGCGACTGACTTCTTGGCGTCAGCAGGATCGGGCTGCAGCACCGCCAGAAATTTGCCGAACTGCATGATCTGGTTGACATAGAAGATGTTCTGTTCGACTGCGCCCGCGACCGGCGCATCGATGCCGGTCGCCTTGGCGAGCGCCGCCTGGTCGATCTCGCCCTCTGGAACAAGCCGCAGCTCGCTCTGGAATTCCATGAAATCGGCAATCTTCTTGTGGTTTTCCCGGATCTTGTTCACCAGCATAATGCCGGTCGGCAGCCGTCCTTCGAGCTGGTACCTGGATTGTATGCAGATCGAAGTGGCGCCGCCTTCGCACCATTGGCGCTTGGGATTGCGGTTCGACGAACCCGGGTCCTTGTTCGGAATGACTTCAGCGGCTGAGATCAGGCGATGCCGGATGGACGGATCGAGCTGCTCGACCATGGCAAGTGTGATCAATTTCGACAGGTCGATCGAGGTGGCCGGCTTGGGGAGCGCAAAGCGCGCTTCTGCCACATAGACGTGAAGCCGTCGCTTGCGCGGTTTGGCGGCGCCGTCGGGGCTGGCGATTGTCGGTTCCTCGAATGAGGGAAACAAGCTCAGCAATTGTTTCTGTTGTAGCCGCGAACGCTCCCAGTCTGAGAAATGGATGAGCCCGGTGATCGGGTCGACGAGCTCATCCTTGCGATGATCCGTGAACAAGATCGTGCGCGGCGCCACGGCGCCCGCGGCCTGCGGCGGGAGGGACGGAACTTCCTGCATTCGGAATTCTTCGCTCCAGGAATGAGCCGGCACGCACGCTGCAGCCGCCAGAATTCCTAAAAATGCAACGTCCAGCACTCTCATCTCAGATCCTTCTCGCGATTGCCATGTCCGTCAACTCAATCTCAGAAATCGCCGCGCTGGTGGTCGCGCCACGGCACATCGGGGTCGATCCGACGTGGCGGGAACCACCGTCGATCTTCCGGGCTGCGTGCACGCAGGTCACCATACTGGCCGGCGGTCGGCGGATAGACCTGACGTTGCGGCTGGCCGAACAGACCGCCGAACAAGCCGCCTTGGAAAAAGTCGCCGGGATTCGGGCGCGGCGCATAATAACCGCCGCCGAACGGACTACCCACCGTATAGCCGCGCTCGCCGGCGTACGGATCGCGAAGATAAGCCTCGTCATCGCCGGGGCCATTTGCGGCGACCTCGCTTGGCGACACCAGAGAATACTGGGTCTCCTCGACCTGCCCATGCCGCACGCGGAAATATTCCGTGAAGCCCTCGCCACCAGGACCGCGATCGTTGAGCCGGGTGCCGGTATTGAGATCGATCTGCATCGCCACCAGCTCTTTTTTTGCCTCTGGCGACGGCAGATAGAGCGGCGTCTTGCGGGCATAGCTCGCCCAGGTGGCTTCGACGATCTCCGCGAAAATCGGCACCGCGACCCGTCCGCCGGTCTGGCTGCCACCGAGCGTGCGGCGCTTGCCTTCGGCGTTGTCGTACCCGACCCAGACGCCGATCGTCACGTCGTTGGTAAAGCCGATGAACCAGGCGTCGTTCGCATCATCGCTGGTGCCGGTTTTGCCGCCCACGTAGGACGACAGATGGGAGATCGCGCGGGCGGTGCCGCGGGCCACCACGCCTTGCAGCATGGTGCGCAGCTGAAAGAACGACGGCCGGTCACCCAAGGCCAGCCATTTCGCATCGGGCGTATGGGTGTAGACGGTGCGGCCGTTCTGGTCGACCGATTCGATGCCATAGGGCGCGGGGCGGCGGCCCTCGGTGGCGACCGCGGCATAAAATGCCGCCATGTCGATCAGCCGGGCCGGTTGGGCGCCGAGAACGAACGGATAATAAGCAACGCAATCGTGGTAGATCTGTGCGTCAATGGTCAGTTCGCAGACGCGTGCGAGGCTTTGGCTTGGCTCAGGATCGATACCGCCGTCGAGCAGGTTAGCGGTGACAAGGTTCCTGGAATTCTCCAGCCCGCGTCGCAGCGTCGTGATGCCACCGGCAGTGCCATCGGCGTTCTTGGGCGACCAGTAGTCCTTATCCCGCGCATAGCCAGAGCCGCCGATCGGCGGCAGGGTCACGGCCTGGTCCCGCACCAGCGTGTTGGGCTGGAGGCCCCGCCGCAGCGCCGCCAGATAGGTGAACGGCTTGAGCGAGGAGCCTGGCTGGCGCACCGCCTGGGTCGCGCGGTTGAGCTGGCTCACCGGATAGGAGAAGCCGCCCGCCATGGCGAGGATGGCGCCGGTCTTGTTGTCGAGGATGACGGCGGCGCCCTCAACGGTCGGGCGCACCCGCAGGTCCGCCCGGGTCTGCTTGCCCTTGGCATCGCTGACCTTCACAAATACCACGTCATAAAGGTTGAGACCGCGCCGGCCGGCGAGGCCCGCCGAGGATAACGGCACGACGCGACCGTCGCCCAGTCCGACACGCACGCCGCTGCGATCACCGCTGTTCGACAACACGATGGCGGGCGACCAGTGCACGTCGTAGAGCGGCAAATGCGCGGCTTCGAGCGCCTGCTGCCAAGCGGGCTTTGGCTTGACGACGGGAGCCGCCGCTGGCCCCAATGGCAGGGGCCCGACGATGCCGGACGGCGAAGCTGGGGTCTTGGCGCTCGACGGCCCGGGACCTGGTGCCGCCGGACCCGCCGCGAGCTTGCCGGCGTTGCCGTTGCGTGTCGCTTTCTTGTCAGCGTCTGCCTGGCGCGCGGTCCCGCGGGTCGCGGCGGGCGGCTTTGGATCGGACATTGCGGGATTCTCCGCAACCGCGGCCGGCGTCGACGCCTCGATGCGCCGCACCGCCTCGGCGAGGTTTGCCTCCGCTCCGTGCCATTCGGTGCGGCCGGTGCGAAGCTCGTACTGGGCCAGGCCCTCCTGCAAAGCAACCTCGGTGGCGCGCTGGAGGTCCGGACGAACCGTGCTACGCACTGTCGTACCGGCAGCGGTCAGGGTCCCGATGCCGGCAAGCGATCGCGCTTCGCGCGTCACATGGTCGAGGAAGTAGTACCCCGAATCCCGTTGCTGGGGCTGGGTATAGGCGACCATTCGCGGCAACGAGACCCTGGCGCTGTCGAACGCCGCGGCGCCCGCAACGCTGTCTTCCTGCATCCGGCTCACCACGTAGGCGAGCCGCTCCTGGGCGCGATCGGGATGGCGATCCGGGCTGTAATAGGTCGGCCCCTTGGGCATGCCGGCCAGCATTGCGCCTTCCTGGAGCGTCAAGGCTGAAGCCGGTTTGCCGAAGTAATTGCGCGCCGCCAATTCGATTCCCCACGCGCCGCGGCCGAGGTAGATCGTATTGAGATAGAGCTCCAGGATCTCGGCCTTGGTCAGACTGCGCTCCAACCGAGACGCCACGATGATCTCGCGCATCTTGCGTTCGTAAGTGACGTCGTCGCCCACCAGGAGGTTCTTCACGACCTGCTGGGTGATGGTCGAACCGCCTTGCGGCCGGCCGGGGCGCGCAAGGTTTGACACCATGGCGCGGATGAGACCGCGCTCGTCGACGCCTTTATGCTCGTAAAAGCGCCGGTCCTCGGCCGCGATGAACGCTTTCTGGACCTGGACCGGAATGTCACGCAGCGGCACCCAGACGCGGCGATTGCTCTCAGTGAGATCGGCGAAGCGTTCACCTTTCGCATCGAGAACCCCGCCGGACTCGGCGATACGGGCGCCCTTGAGCCGGCTGTGATCGGGCAGATCGGCGACAGCTCCGTCATAGAATCGGATCACCTCGGCAAGGTCGACGGAAGCTTTGTCTTCGTTCTTGCAGAATTGCCTGTAGACCGCGATGAGGCTCTCGAATTTCAAGCCGTGGAGCACTTTGACCTCGCTCGAGATCGCGTCGGGATCATCCATCGCGGTCTTGATGAGGTCGTCGATATCAAGGGATTCTACATCGAACGCCTTGCGCATGTGGGCGCAGCCATCACGCAAGACGCGAGTCACCTCGGCCTGGTCGCGCTCGGGATCGAATTGCGTCTTAACGGCGTCGGGGCGGGTCGTAACCAAGCTCAGCGTAAGGAACGCTGCTAAAATCTTGACGAGAATCGCATCCATAAAGACACCAATCCATCTCACAGCCCAGATTTTATCGCGCCCTACGGCCGATGAGGCATTCCCACGACGGCTTTTTTAGGGTCTGTCTCTTCAGGTGGATATGCGGTTCGAGGCCGATACGTTCCAGTGTCGTATTCAGCATATCATCTCACAAGCTTTCCTTAACCGTCGCGTAAGATACGCCCGCCGCGTCCCGCAAGATGCACCTGCGACCTTTTCGCCCTGGCCGTCGCTTCGCCGATCAAACCACTCCGGATACCGCATTCATGGTGGGCATCGCACGTAACAGGGGCAAAACTCGTGGCAGCCCGTTTGGTCATGGCCGGGGCTTGTCCCGGCCATCCCGATAATCGGGCACTGTGCCTTCCCCCACCCTACCCTCTCCCACCCTACCCTCCCCGCTTGCGGGGAGGGTAGGGTGGGAGAGGGGGACAAGCGATGACGCCACATCATATCGCGTAAGTGGCGGCACACGCGCGACTTTCGCTCCGTGTTATGATGACTTCTCAAAGTGAGCCGGCCGCCGCAGGGCAACCCTCGAAACGGATGGGAAATGATTCCGATAAAGACCGGGCAGGATCATCTTGAGAGCCTGCAGGACGGGCGCGACGTCTATATTTATGGCGCACGCGTCACCAACGTGACCACTCATAAGGCATTCCGGAATTCGATCCGCACGGCGGCCGCCCTTTACGACTTCCAGGCACAGCCCGATGTAGCCGACACCCTGACATTCGCAAGCCCGGACACTGGACGACGGATCAACCGGTGCTGGCAGCTTCCAGACAGCCATACCCAATTGGTCGAACGGCGCCGGGCGCTGGAGGCTTGGGCGGAACTGCATTTCGGTTTCATGGGGCGTTCGCCTGACCACGTGGCGTCCTGCATCAGCGGCATGTTCATGGGGGTCGAGCTGTTCGAGGCCTATGATCGCAAACGCGCTGCCGCGCTACGCGACTATTACCGGTTCGCCCGCGACAATGACCTGTTCCTGACTTACGTCATCATCAACCCGCAGGCGGACCGCTCGAAGTCGGTCCACGCGCAGGCCGACCCCAACCTCGCCGCTTCCGTCGTAGACGAAGACGCCGAAGGCCTGACCATCAGGGGCGCCAAGATGCTCGCCACATCAAGCATCATGGCCAATGAAGTCTTCGTCACCTGCGTCCAGCCGCTCGGCCCGGGCGACGAGAGGCAGGCGGTGTCGTTCGCGGTTCCCATGAACACCAAGGGCCTGCGGGTGCTTTCCCGCAAGTCGTACGAGGAGAGCGCGGCGTCTGGCTTCGACAATCCGCTGTCGAGCCGGTTCGACGAAAACGACGCCGTGCTCTACTTCGATGACGTCAAGGTGCCGTGGGAGCGGGTATTCGTGAACCAGAACACCGAGATGACGCTCAAGCAGTTCCACGGAACGCCGGCGCATGTCTACCAGAACTATCAATGCCAGATCCGGTTGCTTGTGAAGCTGCGTTTTCTGGCCGGTCTCGCCCATCGTATCGCCGAAGCGAACGGCATTGTGGCATTTCCACAAGTCCGTGAGTCGCTGGGCCAGATCGCCGCCGAGGTCGGCCTCGTCGATGGCCTGCTGCATGGTATGGAAGCGAAAGGGCAGCGCGCCGGCCGCTACTTCGTCCCGGACCGCCACCTGCTCTATTCGGCGCAAACGCTCACCCAGCAGCTATATCCGAAACTCATCGCGGCGATCCGGGAACTTGCCGGCGGTGGTCTCATCATGTTGCCATCGAGCGTTGCGGACTTCGACGATCCGCTGCTTGCCGGCCTGATTCACAAGACGCAGAAATCTCCCGTCTTCACGCCGCAAGAGCGGGTGAAATTCTTCAAGCTCGCCTGGGATGCGCTCGGATCGGAATTCGCTTCGCGCCACGTCCAGTATGAAATGTTCTACGCCGGCGCATCGTTCGTCACCCGCGGCCACTCCTACCGCACCTTCGATTGGGCCAAATGTACCGGCATGGTGGACGGCCTGATGGCGAGCTATCCGACGCCGGGGCAACCGGCGAGCAAGACCGCTGCGGCGGAGTGATTGACTGGCTTATGGAGCTGCATCCCTGCACTGCGCGACGCACGCAAGAATGGATATTTCGCAACAAAAGGCATGGCAAGTTCCGCGATATCGGCCGACGATTGGAACGACCGCAATAGCGGAACATCGGCCACGTTCGACGGCACAGGAGACCGAAGGCATGCGAACCGCGCTTGGGCAACTCCTTTCAGACTTTCTGTCGGCGATCGTGTTCCTGGTCATCTACGGCAGCACGGACAATCTTTATTTGGCCACGGGCGCGGCAATCGCCGTGAGCCTCGCGCAGTTCGCCGTCTTCAGGATGAGAGGCCAGCCAGTCGATGCCATGCAATGGCTGGTCCTCGGGATGGTCGTCGTCCTCGGCTCGGCGACCCTGATTACCGAGGACAGCCGCTTCATCATGATGAAGCCGTCGATCGTTCATTTCGCGGTGGGCGCGGTCATGTTGCGGCGCGGCTGGATGACGCGTTATTTGCCGCCGATCGTTCAGGGCAACATCCCCGAATCAGTCCTCGTCGGCTCCGGCTACGCATGGGCGGCCCTGATGTTCGCCCTCGGCGCGCTGAACATTGTCATCGCCCTGACGCTGCCATTCAGGGTTTGGGCTTGGTTCATCTCGGTGGGCGCAATCGGGGCCAAGATCGTGGCCTTCCTCCTACAATACGTGATTTTTCGGACCATCCTGCGCCGGAAGCTGCGTGGAGCCTCCACCGGAGGCCCCGCCACCTTCTAGGTCGACCGGGATTCTCGTTCGCATACACGCGTGAAACGGGCTTTCTTCGCCAACGTGCTCACGTGCGCGGCGGATATGTGTGCAAGCCGCCGTTGACCGTCCGCACCTCGTAACCCTGTTCTGCCCCGCCTGCCGTCGCCGAAACATAGCTCGGCCCGATCGGAACCTTGCCGGCGCCGCCCGGAATGTCGAGCACATAGGCCGGCTGGCAAAGACCCGAAAAGCGCCCACGCATTTGCCTCATCAGGCCCTGGCCGGTTTCGATCGAGGTGCGCAGGTGGCCGGTGCCGGGCGCGAGATCGGCGTGGTGCAGATAATAAGGCTTGATGCGGCACTCCACAAAAGCGCGCATCAGTGCGCTCAGGGTTTCGACATCGTCGTTGACGCCGCGGAGCAACACCGTCTGGCTGAGCATCGGAATGCCCGCATCGACGATCCGGGCGCACGCGGCGCGGGCCGCAGGAGACAATTCGCGAGGATGATTGGCATGAAGCGCCACATAAGTCGTCTTGCCGGGCGCCCTGAGGGCCGCCACCAACCCGGCCGTAATCCGTTCGGGCGCGACTGCGGGCATGCGGGTATGAACCCGAATGATCTTGACGTGGTCGATGGCGGCAAGCGTGTGCACCGCCGCGCGTAGGAGGGGCACGGGCAACACCAGCGGGTCGCCGCCTGTCAGTATCACCTCCCAGATCTCGGAATGCTGCCTGATATACTGGTAGGCCGCGGCGCGCTTGTCCCCTGTGAGGCCGCGCCGTCCGCCCGGCCCGACCATCTCGCGGCGGAAACAAAACCGGCAATAGACCGGGCAGGTATGCACGAGCTTCAACAGCACCCGGTCCGGATAGCGGTGGACGATACCCTCGACCGGACTGAAGGCGTCATCGCCGATTGGATCAGGGCGCTCATGCGGCTGCGATGCGAGTTCGGCCGGATCAGGGATGAATTGGCGCGCGATCGGATCGTTCGGATCATCGCGATCAATCAGTTCCGCTACCGTAGGCGTGATAGCGACGGCATAGCGCGCCGCCACCTGCTCCAGCGCCGCCGTTTGCGGCGCCGATACAAAACCGGCGTCTCGCAATTGCGCAATGCCACGCAAGGTGTTGGTCATCATCCGTTGTCCTTCAAGCTAGCGGCGTCCAAATGACCTGCTCGATTCGGGACGCCCTCGCCGCCAGCATCGCGAGCCGGTCGAAACCCAGTGCGCAGCCGCTCGCCGGCGGCATGCGGGCAAGGGCGGCGAGGAAATCTTCATCGATCGGATAACGCTCGCCGTACAGCCGCTGCTTCTTGGCCATTTCGGCTTCGAGGCGCGCGCGCTGCTCCACAGGGTCGGTAAGCTCGCCGAATCCGTTGGCGAGTTCTACTCCGCACACGAAGAGTTCGAAACGCTCCGCGACCCGCGGATCAGCGGGTTTCGGCCGCGCCAGCGCGGCCTCCGGGCGCGGATACTCGGTCAAGAACGTGGCGCGGCCATTGCCGATGCGAGGCTCGATGCGCTCCACCAGAACGCGGCTGAAAATATCGCTCCAGCTGTCGTCGGCGGCGAGCCGGACCCCGGCAGCCTGGGCCTGGGCGGCCAGGCCGTCGCGGTCGGGTGCTCCCTCTCCGAGCGTCGTCAACAGATCGATCCCGGCATAGAGCCTGAATGCCTCCGCGACCGTCAGCCGTTCCGGAACCGCCAGCGGATCGGCATCGCGGCCGCGGAACGAAAATCGGTCCGTTCCGGCAGCGGATGCCGCGATGGCCAGGAATTGGGCGCAGTCGTCCATCAGGGCCTCGCAGGATTCGCCCGTCCGGTACCATTCCAGCATAGTGAATTCCGGGTGGTGCAAGACCCCCTGTTCCCGATTGCGGAACACGCGGGCGAACTCGAAGATGCGGCGCTCGCCGGCCGCGAGCAGCTTCTTGCAGGCAAATTCCGGCGATGTGTGCAGGAAGAGCTGCCGCCTCCCGCCGTCCGGGGTCGCGAGTTCGGTCGAGAAGGCATGCAAATGGGCTTCGTTACCGGGCGAGACCTGTAGAATCGCGGTCTCGACCTCGGCAAAATCACGCGTCTCCAGATAATGGCGCAGCGCCGCCAGCACGCGCCGCCGCGCCCGCAGCAAGGGCTGCCGGTCGGCATGAATGTCGGGCATCCACCATGGCGAGGGTTGCGACATGGTGCCCCGATGGTTAACGGCAGTACTTGCGCTGGCCATGATGGCACCACACGCTGAAAATGCTGGCGCCGGGGCACAAGATCAGTATGGTGCGGGCCACGATTCCGGCCGAAGGCGCCCAATTGATCGCCCGGCTCAACACCGATCGAGGGATTGCGTCCGTGAAAGTCATCGCCAGTTCGCTCCGCAAGGGAAACATCGTCGATCTCGACGGTAGGCTCTACGTGATCCTGACGGCGGAGAACATCCACCCCGGCAAGGGAACTCCGGTCACCCAGGTCGATATGCGACGGCTTAGCGACGGCGTGAAGTCCTCGCAACGCTATAAGACGACGGACCAGGTGGAGCGTGCCCATGTGGAGGAACGCGAATTTCAGTTCCTCTATCAGGACGGCGACGGTTTTCATTTCATGAATATGGAAAGCTACGATCAGATTGCCGTCTCCGAAGGCGTTATCGGCGATCAATCGGTGTATCTTCATCCGGAGATGAAGGTCCGGCTGAGCGTCCATGAGGGGGTCGCGGTCGGCATCGTATTGCCGCCGCGGGTGAGCCTCGAGGTCACGGAGACCGAACCCACGACCAAGGGCCAGACCGCATCGTCCTCCTACAAGCCGGCAGTGCTTTCGAACGGCGTGCGAACGTCCGTCCCGCCCCATATCGTGCCGGGCACCCGGATCGTGGTCTCGACGGAAGATGGTTCTTACGTGGAGCGGGCGAAAGATTGATGTTTGTGGATGCTGCGCTGGTTCCAGGCCCTGTTGCCGAGGAATGATCGGTTCTTCGAGCTGTTTGCGGCACATTCGCACGTGACCGTTGCCGGCGCCCACGCGCTGCGTGCGTTGCTGGAGGGCGGCGATGTCGTCCCGAAATATTACAGCGTCGTGGTGGATCGGGAACACGATGCCGACGACGTCACCCGCGACATCCTGATCGCAGTAGGTCGCAGCTTCATCACGCCCTTCGACCGCGGCGCCATCAAGGATCTCATCACCGCGATGGACGATGCCATCGATCAAATGCAGAAAACCGCCAAGGCCGCGATGCTGTTCGACATTCGCTCCTTTACGCCCGAAATGAAGGAGATAGGCGACGCCGTCGTCAAATGCGCGCTGCTGGTCGAGGAGGCGATCCCGCTGCTCCGTTCGATCAGCCAGGAGGCGGGGCAGATCAATGCCATCACGGAAGAGATTTCGCAGATCGAAGGACGCGCCGACGATCTTCATGACCTCGGCGTAAGGGCGCTTTTCGAGCGGCACAGCGGTGACCCGATGGGGTTCTTCACCGCAAAGGAGGTCTACGATCACCTCGAGAAAATCGTCGACCGGTTTGACGACGTTGCCAATGAGCTTCAGGGCGTGGTGATCGAGCACGTATGAACGCCCCATGGATTTCGCAGCACTCGGACTGCCAGTTCTGGTCGGGCTTATCGCGGTCGCCCTGCTGTTCGATTTTCTCAACGGCCTGCACGATGCCGCGAATTCCATCGCTACGGTCGTGTCAACGCGCGTATTGAAGCCGATTTACGCAGTGTTCTGGGCCGCGGCCTTCAACTTCATCGCGTTCCTGTTTTTTGGCCTTAACGTCGCCGAGACTCTCGGCACCGGCATCGTGGCGGCCGGCGCGATCGACGCCCGCGTGGTGTTTGGGGCCCTTGCGGGTGCGATCGTATGGAATGTGCTCACTTGGCTCACCGGCATTCCGTCCAGCAGTTCGCACGCTTTGATCGGCGGCCTTGTCGGTGCCGGAACCGCAAGAGCCGGCCTCGGTGCGATCGTCTGGCCGGGCCTCGGCAAAACCTCGGCCGCTATCGTGCTGTCCCCTTTCGTCGGCTTTCTGATTGCGCTTGTGCTGGTGCTCGCGGTGTCGTGGGTTTTCGTGCGTCAAACCCCTTATGCGGTCGACCGCACATTTCGGGTCTGGCAATTCGTCTCGGCCTCGCTCTACTCGCTCGGCCATGGCGGCAACGATGCTCAGAAGACCATGGGGATCATCGCGGTACTGTTGTATTCGCAGGGCTATCTCGGGGCGGAATTCCATGTGCCGTTCTGGGTGGTGTTGAGCTGCCAGGCCGCAATGGCGCTTGGGACCCTCGCGGGCGGCTGGCGTATCGTGCGCACCATGGGCTCGCGGATCACGCGACTTACGCCGGTGCAGGGCTTCTGCGCCGAAACCGGCGGCGCCATGACACTGTTCATGGCGACGCATCTCGGCATTCCGGTCTCCACGACCCACACCATCACGGGAGCGATCATTGGCGTCGGCGCGGCCCGGCGCGCGTCCGCGGTGCGCTGGAACGTCGCCAGCACAATCGTGGTCGCCTGGATCATCACGCTCCCCGCGGCCGCCGCGATCGGGGCTTTGACCTATCTGGCGACCGGGATGCTGTGAGGCGATGTCCCCGTACGCAGACGCGCAAAGGGGGGCTCCTTAATCCCAACGGTGTCATTGCCCGGCTTGACCGGGCAATCCAGTATCCCCGGTCGGTGGTTACTAGATCGCCCGGTCAAGCCGGGCGATGACAGCATCATTGGGTGTCAAACTCATCGAAAAATGTTCCTACGTCCCCACCCGCAGCGGAGCATTGAGCTTGCGCAGCGCAGCGATGACGGAGAGCGCCGTGATCCGGCCGGTCCTGGGATTGTCCGACGGGATGTTTTCGATCGAGAACGAAAAGTGGGCGGAATCCGCATCGACCTCGATGGAATGGCAGTTTCGGGTCACTGCGGGATCGGCCCATATCTCGATCGTGGTGCGGTCGGGACCGATGCCGGCCAGCGACAGCGCCGCCACCACATTGACGTTTTCCGGAAAGCCCGCAGCGGCCTCGCGAGCGGTCCCGGCGAATACGCATTTGGCAACGTTGAGTCCTTCAACCGAGATACCGTTCTCGACCAGATAGGCCGCGCCCGCCAGGCCGCGTGGCGGCTTGCGGGTGGTCATGCGCACTGAACGGATGACGCCCTCGGCCGCCGCCGCAACAGCGTCGAGGCCGAGCAGCGCCCCGGTCGGCACGATGATCTCGCCGCCATGCTGGCGGGCGAGATCGAGCAGATGAGGCCGCGGCAGCAGGGCGCCGGCGCTCAGCACCATGACGCGCTTGCCGGCGGTCAGCATCGGCGTGCAGATGCTCTCCAAAATTTCGGCCGGCGCACATTCGACGGCGAGATCGGCATAGCGGGGAAATTCGGTGAGTTCCACAAGCGGACAGGCGATCTTCGCTTTATCGAGCCACGCTTTTGCCTTGGCCACATCTCGCGCCGCCGCGCAGGCAAGCGTAAGCCCCGGCATCCCGTCGGCAAGCCGCCGCGCAACGGTGCGTCCGATCGCGCCGAGACCCGCTATGGCGACCCTGGTCTCAGGCATCATGCTCCTCCGCGTTTATGCTCCGTTCATAAGCCGGGGTCGCCTATGCGGCAAGGTGCGGCTTTGACCTGTGTCGAGGGGCTGCCGAGCGCACCGCCGGTAGCGCCGGTAGCGACTATCGGACGATGGCTGCTTTCGGAGAAAGCGGCCACAGCCGCCGAAATGCCGGATCGTCTCAAATTGACCCATACCGGTCATCGGCCGATGCCCACGCAGCATATCGGGCAAAATGAAATGAAATACTCAGCTTGTGCTCCCCGGTTCAATCCGCCTTGATGTTGGCGGCGCGGATCACCTTTCCCCACTTTTGTGTTTCTTCGGCGATCAGTTTGCCGAAGTCGGCGGGCGAACCCGGGAGCACCATGTATCCCAGGTCGGCAAGCCGAGCCTTCATCTTGGGATCGGCGAGAGCCGCATTGATCTCCTGATTGAGCTTGTCGACGATCTCGGCCGGCGTGTGCTTGGGCGCGCCGATGCCCTGCCAAAGAATCGCTTCGTAGCCCGGCACGAATTCGCCCACGGTCGGTACGTTCGGCAGCACCTCCAAACGTGTCGCGGTCGTCACGGCCAAGGGCCGAAGCTTGCCGGCCCTTATGTGCTCGATCGATGAAGGAAGAGGGTCGAACATCACCTGGACCTGGCCGCCAATCAGATCGGTCAGCGCCGACACCGAGCCTCGATAATGCACCGGAACCAAATCGACGCCGGCCCTCATCTTAAACAGCTCGCCAAAAATGTGTGTCGAGGCCCCGGGGCCGGCCGACGCCATGTTGATCTTCCCCGGATTGGCCTTGGCATAGGCGACGAACTCGGGAACGGTCTTGGCTTGAAATGTAGAGTTTACCTCCATCACGCTCGGCACTTGGGTGATGCCCGCCACCGGCGCGATGTCACGGACGAAATTGTAATTGAGCTTGTCGTAGAGCGTCGCGTTGAATGCGTGCGACGAACTGAGCATGAGCAGGGTATAGCCGTCGGCCGGCGCATGCACCACCGCCTCGGTGGCGATATTGGTAGCGGCGCCGGGCCGGTTTTCGATGACGAATTGCTGGCCAAGCCGCTCCGACAACCATTGGCCAATTATGCGAGCGGTGATGTCGGCCGCCCCACCGGCGGCAAAGCCGACGATGATGCGCACCGGGCGCGTCGGATAGGATTGTGCCCGGGCGAGACGCGAAACAGCCGGCAGAACGGCAGCACCCGCTGCCAGATGCAGAAATTGCCTACGGGGAAGTTTCATTGCGTCCTCCTAAACGAAGCTCGCCTCAGACCGACGTGGCATCTGGCGGGTGACAACCCTCCCCCTCCAGGGGGCTCCAGGGGAGGGTTGGGCGACCCGACCCAAAGCGACCATAGTCACGTCGGGCATAAAGGGAATTGCCGATGTGATTTCTCCCCTATAACCTCCAGTTCATGGCAAGAACGACGATCGATTGGGAAAGCCGGATCGGCCGGCGCCTTGGGATGCGCGATTTGCACGTCTTCGTCACCGTTGTTCAACGGGGCAGCATGGCGAAGGCGGCTAAGCAACTCAACGTGACCCAACCGGCAGTGTCAAAGGCCATCGGCGATCTTGAGCACACGCTTGGCGTTCGGCTTCTCGACCGCAGACCGCAAGGCGTCGAGCCCACGATGTATGGCCGCGCGCTGCTCAAGCGCAGCAACGCGGTGTTCGATGAACTCAAGCAAAGCATAAGAGACATCGAGTTCTTAGCCGACCCGACGGTCGGCGAGGTAAGATTTGGGTGCCACGATGCGATCGCGGCCGCAATGCTCCCGCCGATCATGGAACGATTTTCCCATCGATACCCACGCGTGGTCCTGCGCTTGGAACAGATCGGCGTTGTCGGTGTCGCGCTGGAATTGCCGGCGCTGCACCAACGGCTCATTGATTTCGCGATCCTCCGGCTGTCGAAGCCGCTTGCCGACAAACCGCTCTTCGATGAGTTGAACCTGGAAATTCTTTTCAATGAGCAACTGGTGGTGGCTGCAGGAAGTCAGAGTCGTTGGGCTCGCCGCCGCAAGATCGATCTTGCCGAGCTGATCACCGAACCCTGGATCCTTTCGGGACCAGGCACATGGAATTACATCGAGTTGGCGGAGGCATGCCGGGCGCGCGGCATCGATATGCCGAACACCCGATTGGAAACCATTTCCACCGCTGTTCGGCTCAATTTGCTCGCCACCGGCCCGTATATTGCCACGTTCCCGAGTTCGTCCATGCGCCTTTATGCGGACAGGTTCTCGCTCAAGGTGCTTCCGGTTTATTTGCCAACCCGTCCATCGCCGATCGCGATCGTTACGTTGAAGAATCGGACCTTGAGTCCGGTGGTCGAACGTTTCCTCGAATGTACCCGCGAGGTCGCAAAATCATTTGGCGCCCGGCCGCAAGCGTTCCGACCGTGAGTCGTGCGTCCGCAGACCCTCCTCAGCAAGAACGCTTCACGCGGCGGCGTGACGGCGAGGGCCGCTTCTAGTGATAGGCGAAGGGTCTTCCCGACCCGTTTTTTGCAGCGCGAGAGTCCGTTGATGGCCCATCACGTCGCCTGCCGTGACGCGAGATTGTGGCTGCCATCCGGGACTAAGCGGACGTGCCATGTACGGGCTCGAACAGTGTAAGCTCTGCCGACTTGACAGATAGGAAAAAGCCGATATAATTAAGTTTATTCCTATCAAGAAGCTGCTCCGTGGAGAAGCGATGTTAGCCGTGCAGGCAGTCGCTGCAAATTCCCTGTTCCAGGTGATGAACTTCCCTGTTCGCACGAGCGAATTCCCTGTTTCCTTGCGTCGGGAATTTCGCGGCAACACCCTGGAATTGCTCCGCGATTTGATGCGAGAAGGCGCCAAAATGGCCGAAAATTTTGCAAATTCCCTGTTATTTTCCCTGTTCTCAGGGAATTCGCACATCACGACCAACCTGCCGCCGCGTGCTCTCCATTTTGGCAGGACCTGATGCGACCCGGCAGCGCGCCGGCCGCATCATAAGTCAAACGAGGGTAGCAAGCGGCAACTTGACCTGCCACCCTGATTTGCCCGATGGTGCCGCCAGTTGCGGAGGACAACATGCGCAAGACGTTGAGCTTCATCACCGCGCTCGCAATCTGCCTTGCGGGCCTGACGGCCGCTTCGGCCCAGACCTATCCGAGCCGGCCCATTACCATGATCATTCCTTTCGCGGCCGGCGGCCCCACCGACATCCTGGGCCGGCTTGTGGGGCAGCGGATGGGGGAGGTGCTCGGGCAGCAGGTCATCATCGAGAATGTCGGCGGCGCCGGTGGCATGACGGGGGTGTTGCGCGTCGCCCAGGCGGCGCCCGACGGCTACAACATCTCCCTCGGCACGGTGGGCACCCACGCCCAGAACCAGACGCTTTACAAGAGGCCGCTCTACAACGCCGCGGCCGACTTCACCCCGGTGGCGCTGATCGCCGAAGTCCCGACGGTGCTGATCGTGCGCAAGGATTTACCGGTCAGCAATCTCCAGGAATTCGTCGCGTACGCCAAGAAGAACCAGGACAAGATGAGCTTCGGCTCGGCCGGCGCCGGCTCGGCGACCCATCTCGCCTGCGTGGTGCTAGACGTTGCCATGGGAACGCATATCACCCATGTGCCCTATCGCGGCACCGGACCCGCCATGCAAGACCTTCAAGCCGGGCGCATCGATTACCTTTGCGAGATCGTCACCACCGCCAAGGCGCAGATCGACGGCAACACCGTGAAGGCGATCGCCTTGATGAACAGCACGCGCTCGCCGGCGCTGCCGAACGTGCCGACGACGGTGGAGCAGGGTGTCGCCAATGCGGAAGCCTATACGTGGAACGCGATCTTCCTGCCAAAAAACGCGCCGGAGGCGATCGTCAAGAAGCTCAACGACGCGACCTTGCAGGCGATGCATAACGCGCTTGTTAAGGAGCGCCTCGAAGGGCTCGGCGCCCAGATTGTCCCCGACGACCGCGCCACGCCGGCCTATCTCGGGAATTTCGTGAAAAGCGAAATCGAGAAATGGGCCGGCCCGATCAAGGCGAGCGGCGCAACGGCGGATTGAGTTCTTCTCCCTCCCCGTCTTCGGGGAGGGTTGGGGTGGGGCCTTTTCCACGACATTGCGCTACGTCATTCCCCACCCGACCTCGCTCCGCTCGGCCACCCTCCCCGAAGACGGGGAGGGAAAAGAATAGACGCGCATCATGTTCGAGAACTTTACCCGCCGCGAGATTGCGACCAGCGGCGCCCGCATCGTTACGGTGCGCGGCGGCAGCGGACCACCGCTGCTGCTGATGCACGGCAACCCGTTCACCCATGCGAGCTGGCACAAATTCGCGCCGCGGTTGGCGGAAGAATTCACCGTCGTGTGCACCGACCTGCGGGGCTACGGGGATTCCGAAAAACCCCCGGGCGGCGACGATCACGCGGCTTACTCCTTTCGCGCCATGGCGCAGGACCAGGTCGAGGTGATGGCGGCGCTCGGGTTCGATCGCTTCATGGCTGCCGGCCATGACCGCGGCGCCCGGGTGCTGCATCGCATGGCGCTCGATCATCCCGACAAGGTCGCGCGCGCCGCGATCCTCGACATCATCCCGCAGCACCATTTGTTCAACCACGTCACCCGCGAGTGGGGAAAGGCCTCATATCACTGGTTCTTCATGATCCAGCCGTTCGACCTGCCGGAGCGGCTGATGGGCGCGGATCCGGACTTTTTCATCACCCGCAAGCTCGCCAAAACCGAGAAAGGGCTGAGCTTTTTCGGCAAGGAGGCGCTGGCTGAATACATGCGCTGCTTCCGCAATCCGGCCACCATCCACGCCATGTGCGAGGACTATCGCGCGACCTTCGGGGTAGACTTCGACATGGACACCGAGGATTTTGCTGCCGGACGCAAAATCGAATGCCCGGTCCTGCTGCTGTGGGGAGCTACCGGGGCGGTCGGGCGCAATCACAAGCCCGCCGAGGTGTGGCAGCACTATGCCTCCGACATTCGCGGCGCGGTGGCGCTCCCATGCGGCCACTACCTCTCCGAAGAGGCGCCCGAGGAGACCTATCGCGAGCTGCGCGCATTTTTTGCGGCGTAGTAGTCGAGGCATTTTTCCATTGGTTGACCCTCCCTGTGTCATTGCCCGGCTTGAACGAAGTCGGGCCTGCCCGACTTCGGCATTAAATTGTCGAAATCGGAAACATCCGATTTCGATGCAATCCAGTATCCCCGGCCGGTGGTTACTGGATCGCCAATCGAAATCGGATGCTTCCGATTTCGATCATTTAGTAAGTGC
>WNFR01002726.1_pt1 | contig 33861 bp, 32 predicted proteins | sample 5400221 | NCBI WGS metagenome assembly WNFR01 (sample SAMN13153357, study PRJNA577476) | soil metagenome | isolation source: 40 cm soil under Madrone tree | place: USA:California | collected 2016-06-14
GGCGACCACCGGCTCCAGCACTTCTCGCCAGCTGGCGGCGCTGTGCACGTTGCCCGAGCGCAGGGCGCACCGCTCCAGATCGCCAAGCTGGTTGAACACGAACAGCGGATGGTAGCAGGTGCAGCCGAAATGCCCATTGTAGGCGCTGCCTTCCTGTGCGCCGTAAGTCGGGCTTTCGCTCGAATCCATATCGAGCACGAAGACCCGCGGCTGACGCCGCTTGTGCACCGAGTCGATCCATTGGCCCGGCAGATCGGCAAGAGCGGCGAGGTTTTCCGGCCCCGCCAGCCATTCGGTCTCGAAGCGGCCCATCTGGCTGGCCGAGGCACCCCGATCCATGGGCGCTTTGCCGCCGACCACCCAGCACATCGCCGTATCGCGGCACAACCGATCGGCGTCGTTCACATCCTCGTAACCAGCCAGCCGACCGAATACCGACTGCCGCAGCAACCCGACCAACAGGTGGCGTGGGTTCCTGCCGGTGAGCGCCTCTGCCAATCTCTCGCCGCCGCTTGTGGTCAGTGCGCGCACGTCGTCCAGCTCGCGATACGCCAGCAATCCGCCATCGGAGGTGATCGCCGAGCCGCGGAACCGGAGCATCACTCGCCGGTCGAAATCGAGCCTCAGCGCCCCGCCGTCCGCTTCACCCGCCGGGTCCGCCATGGCTGCCCCGTTCGATCCCACGCAACATATTGTAGCCTATACGATAATCAGACCCATTGCATCGCAAAATACGGGTACCATCCGGGGAATGCGGGTGAAGATCCCAGTCAGCGGGCCGCTGAGGCCGGTTGCCGTCGCCGACGGCACATCGGCGTCGTCAGCGAGCGTCAGCGCGAAAGCTCCGCCGCTGATCGCGCCGTTCTCGGAGATGCTTATGCCTCGCACCGGTGTCGGCACGTTCAGCGCCACCCGAGCCACCCCCGGCGCCGCAACTGCCGGGGGCCCGTCGTCGTCCATGATCGTGGCCAGGGCGTAATTGCTGCCGATGACGGCGCCGCCGGTCGCGCTGTAGATCTGAAAGAAAAAGCTCTCGGTCGCCTCGGTTGCGGTGTCGTCGACGATCGGCACGCGCACCGTCTTGACCATCTCGCCGGGGGCAAAGGTGAGCTCGCTGGAGCCGATGCCGAGATAGTCGCTGGTGGCGACGGCGCCGCCGTTAGAGGTGTAGTAGTAGACTGAAACCGGCGCAGCCGAGGGTGCGCTCAAACGCACCACAAATTCGGCAAACCCGGCCTTCTCCCCGACCACGATATCATCGACGCTAACCAGTATCTGGGTCACGGTTCAGCCCCAATGGGATTGACGCAGTGCCCTGCAATACCGCGGTCCCGGCAACGCCCCCGCCGGTTAGGGTCGTGGTCGCCACGCTTGCCTCCCGCACGCCGCGACAAGATTGGTCGCAGCTCGCTCTCGTTCGATTCCCCGGATGTCAGGCACCGCTGCGTCGCATATGGGACAACTTTAAGCGAAGTAGCAAACGAAATCTCTCGCGCACCGCGTTAATCAAATGGCCAGGAAAACTGCCGCCTATGGGGGTGCGGCGCTATGTCTCGGTGACAGCCCTCGGTCCACCGCAGCAGTCGAAGATCCGGGTTGCGGCCGGTCGTCGTACGGGGTCTAACTCAGCTCGCTCCTTCATATCGAGGCGAGAGGAAGCGGCAACGAGTGCACAACCTGACGGGGTGAGCCGGGCGAAGCGGCGGCGCGGGGTCGGCGACCTCGTCAAAGGCGGCACGCCCGTCGTCGGATTGACGGCCTACACCGCGCCGATCGCCAACCTGCTCGATCCGCATGTCGATTTCCTGCTGGTCGGGGATTCCGTGGGGATGGTGGTCTACGGGTTCGGCAGCACTTTGCCGGTCACCGTCGACATGATGATCGCCCACGGTGCGGCCGTCATGCGCAGTTCTTCACGGGCTCTGGTGGTCGTCGACATGCCGTTCGGCAGCTATCAGGAATCCCGCGAGCAGGCGTTCCGTACTGCTGCACGCATTCTGGCCGAGACCGGTTGCGCGGCGGTCAAGCTCGAAGGCGGGGCCGAGATGGCCGACACCGTGCGGTTTCTGACCGAGCGGGGGATCCCGGTCATGGGGCATGTCGGCCTGATGCCGCAGTCGGTCAATGCCGCGGGCGGGTTCAAGGTGCAGGGCCGCGATCGGCAGCAGGCCGAACGGGTCTCGGCCGATGCCGCGGCCATCGCCGGGGCCGGCGCTTTCTCGCTGGTCATCGAAGGGACGATCGAGCCGGTGGCGCGCGCGATCACCGAGGCCGTGCCGGTCCCGACCATCGGCATCGGCGCCTCGCCGATGTGCGACGGCCAGATCCTCGTCATCGACGATGTGCTCGGCTTGTTCACCCAGTTCAAGCCGCGTTTCGTCAGGCGCCATGCCGAGCTGGCGCCGCTGATCGCGGCAGCGGTGGAAACTTATGCGGAGGATGTGCGGGCGCGGCACTTTCCCGGCCCCGAACATTGCTTCGGGATGAAGTGAGAACAGTTACTGGGCCATCTGGCGAAGCTCGGGCATGGCGCGCTCCAATGCGCGACTGAAGCGGTCGACGGCCTCGTCGATTTCGCTCCGAGTGATGCACAGCGGCGGCGAGAACGAGACGATTTCGCCATAAGGCAGAGCTCGCAGCAGCACGCCCTCTTCGAGCACCTTGCGTGCCACGATGCGGTGAACCTGGGTTTGCGGCTGGAAGAACCGCCGTGTTGCCTTGTCGGCGACGAATTCGACCGCAACCATCAGGCCGGCGCCGCGCACATCACCGACAAAGGGGTTGTCAGCGAGCTCCTTGCGCAACCGCTCGCGCAGATGCGCCCCCATTGCCGCCGAATTCTCGACCAGACCCTCGCGCTCCATGATGTCGAGGTTGGCCAATCCGACGGCCCCGCCGACCGGGTGTCCCGAATAGGTGAAGCCGTGCATCAGCGGACCGAATTCCGGCGAGGCATCGCGCAGGACCGCCCAGATGTTCTCGGAAATCACCGATGCCGAGAGCGGGAAATAGGCGCTGGTGATGCCCTTGGCGAGGGTCACGATGTCCGGCTTCAGATCGAAGAGGCCCGTCGCAAACCACGAGCCGGTGCGGCCGAACCCGGTGATGACCTCGTCGGCGATGAACAGGATGTCGAGCTCGGCGAGGACCTCCTGGATTCGGGCAAAATAGCCCTTGGGCGGCAGGAAGACGCCACCGGTGCCCATGATCGGCTCGGCGATGAATGCGGCGATCGTCTCGGCGCCTTCGCGCGCGATCAGCTCCTCCAGATCGCGGATCATGCGCGTGGTAAAGGCTTCCTCGTCCTCGCCCTCTTCGGCAAATCGATAGAAGTGCGGGCAGGAAGTGTGAAAGACTCCCTCGATCGGCAAATCGAAGGCTTTATGAAAGGCCGCAATGCCGGTCAGGCTTCCCGCGGCATAGGTCAATCCGTGATAGCTGCCGAGCCGCGAGATCACCTTCTTCTTCTGAGGGCGGCCGAGCAGATTGTTGTAATAGCGCACCAGCTTGTAGTTCGTGTCGTTGGCGTCGGAACCCGAGGTGCCAAAGAACATCTTCGAAAGATGGCCCGCACCCGCCTTTTCCCGGAAGAGGCTCAGCACCCGGTCGGCGAGCCGGATGATCGGCTCGTTCGAATGCGATGCGAAGGTGTGATAGTAGCCGAGATCGCGCATCGCCTGCGCCGCGGCCTCGCCGAGCTCGGCGCGCCCATAGCCGACATTGACGCACCACAACCCGGCGCCGCAATCGATCAGCTCGCGCCCGTGCCGGTCCTTCAACCTGACCCCGGAACCCCCGGCGATGATCGTCGGGCCGTTCTTCAAGTGATCTGCGATCGATGTGGCAGGGTGGATCAGGCTCTGCCGATCCATTTCCTCGAGCGAATAATTCGCTGCCGACATTGCTGTCACTCCTTATGGTCCCGGCCAAAGATCCGTCGCTTGTACCCCTCACCCTCCCGCGGCGCGGGCCCCTCCCTCTCCCCGCAAGCGCGGGACTGCCCACGCGCACGCAATCGTGATCAAGATATGGCGATTACGACGCATCGACCAGCCAGAGCAATGGTTGCGGAATCACCGCCAACAAATTTAGCTTCATGCACGGGCGACCGAAGAGATCGCCGGTCTTTTGGGGAGGATCATCCATGCCCGATTCTGCAACTCTGCGGCTCACCTGGGAGCCACGCATATTGAGCATCCTGCGCATCATTGTCGGGGTGCTGTACATGGAACACGGCCTCGCAAAGATCCTGGATTTCCCACACCAGCCGAACCATGCACCCTACGCCCTATTCACCTTGAATCCCGGCCTCCAAGGTTTATTGGAGTTAGTGGGCGGTTTGCTGCTCGCGCTGGGTTTCTTCACCCGCACCGTCGCCTTTGTCCTCGCGGGTAACATGGCGGTCGCCTATTTCATGGCGCATGCGCCGAGAGGTTTTTTCCCGCTGCTCAACGGCGGGGAGTTGGCAATCGTCTACTGCTTCATCTTCCTCTATTTCTGGATCGCCGGCGGCGGCGAATGGAGCCTTGATCGATTGCGCACGCCCGCGTCCGCATTAACGCCGAGCCGCGCCTGAGCAACAGCTAACGCACGCAAGCCTCGTCGAACGGCGGCACGCCGGGCGACGGCATCCTGCGCGCTGCGATCTCGTCACTTGCCTCGGGGTCGGACCTTGCTGCAACTCTGGCAGAATGCAACGGAGGGCAATACACGTACGTTCCCCCCCAGCGCCGCCCCTGCACAAGAAACGTCGTATTTTGCTCAGAAATCTCCCGCAGCGTCGCTCATTATCGTGCAAAGCCCCGCAAGCGGAGCTTCGCCGCCCTTCTCCCTCGCCCCGCTTGCGGGGAGAGGGTTGGGGTGAGGGGCATGCGGCGTCGGGGGCCGGCAAAGCTTTGCCTCACATGTGCGAATACATTTCCTTCCCCGGCACATCGAGCTTGGCCGAGAGGATCGTGCCTGTCTCACTGTCAGTGATGTAAATCGTTTTGCGCTCCGGTCCGCCATAGGCGGCATTGGTGGTTCCGATGCCGGCGCAGGATTGGATCTCGGCGAGCGGCCGGCCGAGGCGGCTGAACAGCCAGACCGAGCCCATACCGACATGGCAGACCGCGAGGTTGCCTCCGGCGTCCATCGCCGTTCCGTCCGGCCCCATGCCGCCCGACAGTTGGATAAAGATCCCTACACGGCCGACATTGCCGTCGGGGAGCAGTGGCACCCGCCATACCGCATTATTACGGGTCACGGCGAGGTAAAGGATGTCTTCGTTCGGGGTCAGCACCAGACCGTTCGGGCTCGGCACATTGTCGAGCAGCCGTTCGAGCCGGCCGTCGACGCGCAGGCGGTAGAGCCGCCCTGTCGGATCATGCAGCCCGCTCTCGCCTTGATCGGTGAAATAAAGGTCGCCGTTCTTCGCGAATATCAGATCGTTCAGCCCCTTGAACCGCTCCCCGTGCGGCCGGTCGAGGAAGGCCTCGACCTTGCCGGACCGGGGGTCGAGCAGCATCAGCCCCTTCTTGTGGTCGGCGATAAAAATACGGCCGTCCCGGTGAAGCTTGAGGCCGTTGGGCTCGCCGTCGTAGGTCGCCACAAGGGTGAACTCGCCCACGGGCGAAACCCTGAAAATCTTTCCGTAAGGGATGTTCGTGACATAGAGGATGCCGTCGCGATCGAAGGACGGCCCTTCGAGGAAGCAATCGCGCGCGACGCCGCTCTGTCTGCGCGGGTTCTCCCGGGCGCGCAACGAGTCGGGCACGCGGGCAAAGATCTCGGTCTTGATGACGGGCGGGGCGGCGTACACGGGGCACCTCATCGTAACGGCCGGCGGACCCCGAGAGCTTAGCCCAGGGCACCGCTTCGCAGTCACCGAAATGTGAGATGCACAGCGCTCGGCGTGACATCACTTCTTTACCGCCTCGAGCGGGCGTCCGGAACTCGCGGCGGGGCTCCGGCCGGTCGCAATCGTGCTGGCGATCGGTCTTGCGATCACCGCCGCTGGGACGGTGCGCCTGGCGCTGACGCCGCGGGCGAAGCGGCGGCTCAGCTTCGCGTGAGCTATTCGACGCCGTTCAGCACGAAATCGAAGATGTCGAAATTGCGCAGCCGGCGGGTCGCGGCGGTCTGCTGGTACTCGGCCGAGAGCGGCCGCGACAGGATAAACGGTACGGTCTGCTCGCCGAGGCCGCCATGCGAGCGCAGGCGATGGCCGGCGAGCCCCGAAAGATCGTGCTCGGCGCGCGCGGCGCCGATCGCGGTATTCTCGTCCCCGAGCGCGATGAAATCGGCCTCGCGGTCGAGGGGCAGTTCGAACCGCTCCGCCGCATTCGCCGCGTCCAGCACCAAGGCAACTCCGGGCAGGACCGCGCTCGCCGCCATCAGCGACGGAATGTCCGCGCCCCTTCGCGCATAGCCTCGCACGAAGGATCCGAGCGCCCCGTGGTGGCGCACGAACGGGTCGGTGATCGGGCAGATAACCCGCACCGTCCCGGCGCCGAAACGGCCGTTGAGCTCGTCCTCGAGGAAAACCACATTGGGCTCGCCATTGGGCAGCGCCTTGTCGTTCATGCCGTGATCGGCGACCAGACCGACGACCGCGCCCAATTCGACAAACCGCCGCACGCGATCGTCGATCGCCCGATTGAAGGCGTCGGCCTCCAGAGCGCCCGGCGCGTGCGCATGCTGGACATAGTCCGACAGCGACAGGTAGAGCAGCTCAGCCGCACCCCGCTCGAGCAGCTTGATCCCGGCATCGAGAACGAACAGCGACAGATCGACCGAGTACATGTCGGGCTTGCCGCGCCCGACGATCGCTTCGATCTCGGCGTCGGCACACTCGGACGAGAAGCAGATGCCGTCGAGGTTGCGCCCCAGCAGCCTTCGTAATTTATCCTTTGCCGTGATCGCCGCGACGCTGACACCGGAGCCCGCCATCAGCGCGAGGATGGTTTCGCTGCGCATCAGGCGATCGTCGGTCATCATGACCTCGCGCCCGCTGTCGCGATCGAGATAATAATTGCCGGCGATGCCGTGGACCGCCGGCGGCGCGCCGGTCACGATCGAGACGTTGTTCGGGTTGGTGAAGGTCGGCATCACAGCGTCCGCCGTGCCGAGATACCCTTCCCCGCGGAACGACCCAATGGTCGGAAAGACGCCGTCCGGGATGCCGCGCTCAACGTAAGCGGGATCGCACCCGTCGAAGCAAATGACGACCGTCGGCCGTTCCGGCTTGCGGTACCGCCGTCCGTTCAGCTCGATCGTTTCGGACATCGCCGCTCCTGCTTCTGGCTTCCGGGTCGCGGGCGATTATCACCCGAAATTCTCCAGCGCGCATCCAACACCCGCGATGGGCTTGAGCGGAGTTAATTTTGGCCGGAACGCTGATAGTATTTGTCGTCCCGGCCCACGGGTCCGGCCTCCGGCCGGCCCGAGGACAGGCTCCGGCCGGGACCCATCCTTGGATAGACACCAGCCTGCGCCGGTGTGACGTTAATGCGTGCTTTCGTGATCTGACGACGCGAGATGTCTGAATTCTCTAGCAAGCCCGACACCCGCTCATCAAGCTACCGCGCCAGTGACGGGGCGGCGTATGAGCGGTTTCTCGGCCGATGGTCGCGGCTGCTCGCGGGTCCGTTCGCCGATTTTGCGCGCCTGCCCGAGCATGGGCGTGTACTCGATGTCGGTTGCGGTACCGGGAGCCTCGCAATCACCCTTGCCGACCGACGGCGACGCGGCCGGGTCGCAGGCATCGACATTGCTCCGCCCTATATCGCGTTCGCCCGATCGCACGGCCCAGCAGTCGAGTTTGCGGTTGGCGATGCCTGCCGGCTTCCCTATGCGGACCGCAGTTTTGTTGCGGCTCTCGCGCAGCTCTCGTTGAACTTTGTTCCCGATCCCGCGGCCGCGGTGCGCGAGATGCGGCGGGTCGTGATGCCGGGTGGCATCATCGCCGCCGCGGTATGGGATTTTCGCGGCGGGCTCGTCTTCCAGCGCCTGTTCTGGGACACTGCGGCCGGGCTCGACCCGGCGGCCGGGGCGGCCCGCGATCGGCTCTTCTCGAGCCCGCTGGCCCTGCCCGATGGTCTGCCGGCGCTGTGGCGGGAGGCTGGGCTCGCCGCAATCGAGCGCAATTCGATCACCATCCGCATGGAATATGCTGATTTCGCCGATTATTGGGAGCCGCTGCTCGGCGGGCAGGGGCCGGTGGGGGCCTATGTCGAACGCCTGACCATCGAACGTCGCCGGCAAATCGCCGAGCGCGTGCGCGCCGCCTTTCTCTCCGGCGCACCCGACGGCCCACGCTCGTTGACGGCGACCGCGTGGGCGGTACGCGGGATCGTGCCGTAGCAAAGCTGTAATTTCGTCCTGCGGCGACAACCAAACTGGTATCGTTCCCGCTTCACGCAGAAGGAGACACTCAGCATGAGCTCGAACGGGAAAGTCGCCCTCGTCACCGGTGGAGGAAGCGGGATCGGCAAGGCTTCGGCGATCGCCCTCGCCAAGGAGGGCTTCGCCGTCGTCATCGCCGGCCGCCGGCCGGAGCCGCTGCAGGCGGTCGTCGGCGAGATCGAGGGCTTGCAGGGGAAGGCGCTCGGCGTGCCGACCGATGTCGGCAACCCCGACTCGGTCCGGGCGCTGTTCGCCAGGACCAAGGAGACTTTCGGCCGGCTCGACGTCGTGTTCAATAACGCCGGCTTCGGCGCATCGGCGCCGATCGAGGAATTGGCTTTCGAGCGCTGGAAGGCGGTCGTCGACACGATCCTGACCGGCTCGTTCCTGTGCACCCAGGAAGCCTTCAAGATCATGAAGGACCAGCAGCCGATGGGCGGCCGTATCATCAACAACGGCTCGATCTCGGCGCACGTGCCGCGGCCAAATTCGGTCGCCTATACTTCGACCAAGCACGCCATCACCGGCCTCACCAAATCGACCTCACTCGACGGGCGCAAATACGACATCGCCTGCGGCCAGATCGACATCGGCAACGCGTTGACCGAAATGACCCAGCGCATGCAGCGCGGGGTGCCGCAAGCCAACGGCACGGTCATCGAAGAGCCGACGATGGATGTGCAGAACGTTGCGCGGGCCGTCGTGTTCATGGCGACCGTCACACCCGAAGCCAATGTCCAATTCCTGACCGTGATGGCGACAAAGATGCCGTTCGTCGGACGCGGCTGACGCCGGCGTGACGTTCGAGGCCGAAAACCGAGCGACTAGACACGGCAGATAGGGCGCTCCCGACAGTGCGGGGCGCCCGCCTCGTGAGGTTGGGGCATGGACCAGGACAGTCGGGGGAAGCAGCGGCGTGCCATTCTCGCCGGGATCGCCGGCAATGTGATGGAATGGTTCGACTTTACCGTCTACGGCTATTTCGCCGCCATCATCGGGCGTCAGTTCTTCCCGGCAGAGGACCCGATTTCGTCGCTGCTGGCGGCGTTCGGCGTCTTCGCCGCGGGTTTCCTGATGCGGCCCTTCGGCAGTCTGATCTTTGGGTCATATCGGCGACAAGATGGGGCGCAAGGCCGCGCTGACCGCCTCGGTAGCCTTGATGGCTGTGCCGACCTTTCTGATCGGACTTCTCCCAACCTATCACCAGATCGGCATCGCCGGATCGGCGCTGCTGGTGTTGCTGCGGCTGGTTCAAGGGTTATCGGTCGGCGGCGAGTACACCACATCCGCCATCTTTCTCGTCGAGCGTTCCACGCGAGGGCATCGCGGGTTCCTCGGGAGCTTTGGGCCGTTTGGCGCGTGTGGCGGCGTGCTCCTGGGATCGGCGATCGGCGCCCTTGTCACCTCGGTCCTCGAACCGGCTTCCGTTCAGAGTTGGGGATGGCGCGTCCCCTTTGTCCTCGGCATTTCCGTGGGGCTCTTCGGGCTCTACCTCCGTCGACGACTCGTCGAGGATCAGCTACCGCCGCAGGCCGGAGTGCGGCCGGCAGCGTCGCCGGTGACCGAAGCCTTTTCGCACCGAGGGGCGCAGCATCGCAAGGCTGGTCGGGCTCAATGCCGCCTACGCTGTCGGGTTTTACCTCTGCTTTGTCTATATCACGACGTACTTGCGCCAGACCGACCACGTCTCGGTGTCCAAGGCCCTCGACATCAACACGATTTCTATTGTGGCGCTGATACTGCTGATCGTGCCGGCCGGTGCGCTGTCGGATTACTTGGGCCGAAAGGCGATGTTGCTCGCCGGCACCGGCTGGCTTTTCGTCATGTCGTGGCCGTTTGTTCTGGATGATGCATCACACCAATACTTGGGTGATCCTTCTGGGTCAGCTGGGTTTCGCCATACTGATCGCGTGCTTCGCCGGCGCGAGTCCGGCGGCAATGGTCGAGCTGGTGCCCAACCGCCTCCGCTGCACGGTCCTTTCCGTCGGCTACGATCTCGGATTTGGCATCTTAGGCTTAGGGGGGCTGACCCCGATGGTCGCGATCTACACCATCAACCGCAGCCACGACGACCTTTCCCCCGCCTTCCTGCTCATGGCCGCAGCCGCTGTTTCGTCTGCGGTGATAACGGGCTTGCGTGAGACCTATAAGGTCGCGCTGACCCGTCCAGCCGGTCAGGATGCCGCCGCACCGGCAGCCAATGCTGCTTAGCCGCTCAACGTGGCCAGAAGAGTCGCGCGGTAGTGCTCGAGCGGCGGCGTCTCGCGCCCGGGCGATTTCGCGGCATCGTCCCATAACCGGATTCGGACGGCTTGATCGGCGAACGGCATCGAGCAGAAGGCCGTGGCCTCGTCCGCGTTGAAAGCCCCGCCCTGCAGCTCGAGACTGCGCACCGAAGCTGCAGACCGACGGCCGAAATAACCCGGATCGGTCGCACACAGGTAGCGCTTGGCGGCGACGTGCAGCCGCACCGGCTCGGCGACTGCCGGGCCGAAAACGCCCAGCAAATATTCGGCGCCTAGCTCCTCATGCCGGTCGTGGACGCCGCGCAGCGCCTCGTGTTCGCCAGCCTCGTACAGCAGGTGTCCGATATCGTGCAGCAGCGCGGCTGAGACGACCGTCCCGGGTGCTCCCTCGCACTCGGCAAGAAACGCGCATTGCAGCGCGTGCTCGCATTGCGAGACCCGCTTTCCCCCGCATTGCCTGGTGCCCCTCGCTGTGAACAGCCCCAGCAGCCGATCGACGATCTCGTTCATCTCATCCTCTCGCCCGAGGAGCCATTGACCGGTTGGAAGCCATACCATAAGGACGGCGTCATGGTCTTATACTCGCTCCGCCGCGCGTTCTTCGCCATCACCATTCTGGTGACGCTCACCCTGGCTCTCCGCGCCGAAATGACGTCGGATGGCGTCGCCGCCGGCGATATCTCCTCGACCGACGCGATCCTTTGGACCCGCGCGGAAAACGGCGGCGGCCGGACGGACCTGACCGCGCAGGTCGCGACGGACCCTGACTTTGGCAATATCGTCAGCACGATCAACGGCACCGCCACAGCGGACAGCGATTTCACTCTGAAGCTGGACGCAACCGGGCTCACCGCCAATATGCAATATTATTACCGCTTTTGTTGCGCGCGACGGCGTCACCAGCGCCACTGGTCAGTTTACTACAGCGCCGACACCGAACCAGAAGGTCGACGTGAAATTCGGCTTCAGCGGCGACGCCGACGGCCGCTTCCGCCCCTATCCATCCATCGCCAACCTCACCTCGCAGAAGTTGAATTATTTCGTCTTTCTCGGCGACACGATGTACGAAACGGCGAGCACGGGTTCGCCGGCAGTCCCCGTGATTACCGGCCAGACCGCGGATCCTGCCGAGCTGTCCGGCGCGCTCGCGACCTATAACCGAAAGTATCTGGAAAATATTCGCGGCGTGAACCCCGCGACCGGGCTGCCGAGCGCTTCCGGTCAGCAGAGCTTGCAGCCGATGCTGGCTGTCACCGGCAGCTATACGCTGCTCGACAACCACGAGCTTGGCAACCAGTCACTGCAGTCCGGCGGCGCGCCGCCCACAGCACCACAACAGACGACGGACCCGAGCTTAGACGTGAACACGACCGGCAACTACAACGACAGGACGACGGCGTTCCTGATGGTCGAGAAATCCTTTCTCGACTACCACCCGACGCGCGCCTCGATCCTCGGCGATCCCATCAGTGGCTACAGGTTGAGCGGGCCGCAGGTCAGCGCGCCCTCCGATCCGCGCAGCAACGGCACGCCGCAGCTCTTTTTCGCTCAGCAATGGGGCGCCAACAGCGTCTATATCCAGACGGACGATCGCAGCTATCGCGACATCCGGCTTTCCAAGCTGAGCGGCAACAGAACGACCGACGATATCGGCCCTCGCGCAGACAATCCGAACCGCACGATGCTGGGGTCGCCGCAGCTCCAATGGTTGGAACACACGCTGCTGCAGGCTGAGGGCGACGGCATCCGCTGGAAATTCATCGTGATCTCCTCCCCGATCGACCAGGTTGGAGGCACACAGGCGCCCGACGGCAAATCGTGGTGGGGTGGGTACCGGTCCGAGCGCAACCGCCTCTTGCGGTTCCTCGTGGACAACCACATCGACCACGTCGTCTTCCTGACGACTGACGACCACCACGTGCGGGTAACCCAGCTGCAATACCAGATCGATCAGAATGATGCGAACAGCAAGGGACTCGTGCCAGGCGCGTTCCAGCTGGTGGCCGGCCCGATCGGCGCCGGCGGCCCCGACGGCTTCACCGATCACAGCTTCACCGCCATTCAAAAGGCCGCGACCGACCGCAACGCGAGCCAGCTCGCCCTGGGTGAGCCTCAGCTTGGTCTTCCGGCGGATTTCCCCGGACTTAGGAACGTTTTCCGACAGCGTGATCCGAATGCAGCGAGCACGCCGTCGCCGGTCGACTTCTATTCGCCCGATACCTTTAATTATACCGTTCTGAATGTGGCGGCGGACGGCACACTCACTGTGGAGACCTGGGGCATCTCTTCCTATGAGCAGAACACGTTCCCGCAGAGCGTGATTGATCCGACCTTGATCCTCAGCTTTCAGATCGAGGTATTGGGGAACCGCTGACCCCAGTGGGCTTTTGTCACTCCTCCTCTTCCTCGATCGCGCTTTCGTGCCAGTGGCGCAGCAGCAGTCGCGACAGGGAATCGAGCACGAGGTAGATGACGATGCCGGTCATCGAGAGCAGGAACAGCGCCGCGAACAGCCGGGGTATCGCGAGGCGGTAGCCGGCCTCGAGGATGCGAAAGGCGAGTCCGGTCTCGGCGCCGCCGGTCCCGGCGACGAATTCCGCGACGACCGCGCCGATCAGCGCGAGCCCGCCGCTGATCCGCAGCCCGGCCAGGAAATAGGGGAGCGCAGTGGGCAATTTCAGGTAGCGCAGGGTCTGGTGTCGCGAGGCGCCATAGAGCCGAAACAACGCCATCAGGTTGCGATCGGCGCTGTTGAGCCCGACCGTCGTGTTCGCGACGACCGGGAAGAAGGCGACGATCCAGGCGCAGACCAGAAGCGCCAGAAACGGCTCGCGCACCCAGATGATGATCAACGGCGCGATCGCCACGATGGGCGTCACCTGCAGAATTACCGCATAAGGGAAAAGGCTGAGCGCCAGGATTCGAGAGAGCGAGAACAACAGCGCGATCGCGGCGCCAAGAACCGCCGCTGCCGCCAACGCCGCAAGGGTGACGCGCAAAGTCACCAGCAGTGAGCCCAATAGGCTCGGGCCGTCGGTCCACAACGTCTCTGCGATCAGCAGAGGGCCGGGCAGGATATAGGGCGGGATGCCCTGGAGCCGGTCGACGATCTCCCACAGGGCGAGCAGGACGGCACCGACTGCCAGAGGAGCGAGGATGCGCCAGAACCTTGACCGTAGCCGCCTCATGGTTGGCTGGAGTTCCCCTCACCCACCCGCGAAACTTTGCCCTCTCCGCCCTCTGGGGGGGGACCCGTCGCGGCCGCGACGGGGAGGGTGAGGTGGGCGATGCCGCGTACCGGAACCGCGGCGCCCCCCACCTCACCCCGACCCTCTCCGCCCCCAGGGGCGGAGAGGGAGAGATTGTTTCCGTCGAGGGCGAGGCGGGTGATGGTTCCGCGTCCGGTCATTTTACCTCCGGCGCCCCGGATGACTCCACCGCCATTGCGTCCGCGAGATGGCCCGATACTGTTGCGCAGATCGCGGCATAGCGCGGCGAGGTGCGCAGCGCGCGGTCGCGTGGCTGGGGCAGTTCGACACTCAGATCGGCGACGATGCGGCCAGGGCGGCGCGTCATCACCGCGATCCGCGTCGACAGGTAGACCGATTCGAGCACGCTGTGAGTGACGAATACGACGGTCGGCCGGCGGCTATCCCAGAGTCGCAGCAGATCGTCGTTGAGGGCCATCCGGGTGATCTCGTCGAGCGCGGCGAAAGGTTCGTCGAGAAGCAACAGATCGGGATCGGTGACCAAGGCACGCGCAATCGAGACCCGCATACGCATGCCGCCCGACAGCTGGCGCGGATAAGCCCGCTCGAACCCGGCGAGCCCGACCGAGCCGATTTCCGCATTGACCCGGTCGCGCTCGCCCGACCCGACGCGACCCGCCAAACGGAAGGGCAACAACACATTTTCGACGACCGTGGCCCACGGCATCAGGGTGGGGTCCTGAAAGACAAAACCGATACGGCCCGATGGGATATGTCCGTTGCGATCGGTTGCGAGCGAGAGGCGGCGGAGACCCGCGCTCGGCTCGCTGAGGCCAGCGATGATGCGCAACAAGGTGGTCTTGCCGCAGCCGGAAGGGCCGAGGAGGCTCAAAAACTTACCCCGGCCGATGTCGAGATCGATCGCCTCGAGCGCCGTCACCCCCGAGCCGAAGCGCTTGCCGATCCCCCGCAATGTGACGATCGAATTCGTGTCTCCGCCTTTCGGCAGCGGGCTGGGCGATACCGCTGCCGTCAGGGCTTCATACCCACTTTCTTGTCGACGAACTGCAGGGTGAAGGCCTTGTAGAAATCGAGGGATTTTGAATAGACGCCGGCATTCGACATCGTGCCGAAGAAGTCGCGCCATCGCACCTCGGTCATCGCGCCGATGCCGTTGGTCTTGGCGTCCCCGCTGTCGACAATGCCGTACTGCTTGATCTTGGCGATGCCGTAGGCGAGGAGCGCATCGGTCATTTCGGAATTGTCGTGTTTGATCAGTGCGTTGCCCGCCGCCGGATCGCCGTAGAGATAGCTGTACCAGCCCTCGATGCTGGCGTCGACAAAGCGCTGCACGAGGTCCGGATTTTCGCGCGTCAGCCTGTCGGAAGTCTGGATGAGCGAACCATAGCTCGAATAGCCGGCATCGGCGAGCAGCAGGACGATCGGCTTGACCCCTTGGGATTCGATCGTGAAGGGCTCGCTCGACAGATAGCCCTGCTGGACCGCCTTCGGGTCGGCGAGGAACGGCGCGACGCTGAAGGTGTAGGGCCGGATCTGGTCGTCGGTGTAGCCGAACTTGCTTTTGAGAAAGATCCAGCTGCCGATCCGCGTGTCGGAGCCGATCATGATCGGTTTGCCCTTGAGCACGGCAAGAGTGTCGTTCCCCTGATCGGGATGGGCGATCAGCACCGACGGGTCTTTCTGGAAGATCGCCGCGACCGCAACCATCGGGATATTCTCGCTGACGAAATTCAGCGGGACGAAGGAGTTCGGCGCGAGGTTGAAGTCGAGCCGACCGGCGGCGAGCAGCTGGGCATGATTGACCTGCGGACCCCCCTGCCGCAACGTCACATCGAGCCCGTGCTGACGGTAGATACCCGTGGCGATCGCCTGGTAGTAACCGCCGTGCTCGGCCTCCGCCTTCCAATCCGTGCCGAAACTAACCGTTTCGGCCGCCGGCCCGCCGCGGCTGAAGGCGAGGCTGGCAGCGACCCATAGAACAGCACCGATCAGAACACGCATTCCCGCCAACTCCCCTTTGTCGGATCCCGCAAGTCTAGACGGCGCCCCCGCAGGCGTCGACCCGCCCGCTATCGCAAAACACGGTGCTATCGTGTATTGTCCGTCCTACGGTCCCCGTTCGGTTGGGCGGGTGAGCGCAGGGAGCGCGCGATGAAGAACTTGCTGACTGTGGTCGGTGACGGCAATGCGGGGCCGGTTCTCGACACCGCATTGATGGCGGCGCAACGCTTCAACAGCCACATCGTCGGGTTGCACAGCCTGACGACCGAATACGCCGTGGTGTTCGGCGGCGAGATGGGGTTTTCGATCTCGTCCGAGGTCGACCGCACCCTCGAGCGCGAGGGGCACGAGCGGCGCGACCAGGCGCGGCGGCTGTTTCGCGATGTGATGAGTTCCAAAGGCGTGCCGATCGGGCCGATGCCGGCGGGGCACAACGGCCCGAGCGCCTCCTGGCGCGAGGAGGACGGCCGGCAGAATGCCGTCGTCGGGATGATCGGCCGAGTCTATGACCTGATCCTGGTCGAGCAGCCCGAAAAGCTCGCCTCGATCGCCGAGGCCACCCTCGAAGACGCCTTGTTCGAAAGCGGCCGTCCGGTGCTGATGGTGCCAAAGCGGAGCCTGCCGACCCTGGGCGAGGTTGTCGCCATCGCCTGGAACGGCAGCACCGAAACGGCGGTGACGGTGGCCATGGGCATGCCGTTCCTCAAGCAGGCGCGGAAGGTGGTGATCGTCGCGGTGGGCCCGCAGCACATGCCGGAACCGGGGCCGGAGGGCGAGGAGCTCGCCCGCACGCTGGAGCGGCACGGCATCGACGTCAGCCTGCGGGCGGCCTTTGGTCGGCAGAAGGCCCAGGGTGAGTCGTTTCTAAAGGAAGCGATGGCGGCGGGCGCCGATCTGCTGTTGAAGGGAGCCTACACGCAAAGCCGCATCCGCCAGATGATCTTCGGCGGCGGCACCCGGCACATCATCATGGAGGCCCAGCTCCCGGTTCTGATGGCGCGCTGACCCTGCTGCGGCGGCACGCCCTCACCCGCTTCGCTGCGCTCAGCACCCTCTCCCGCATTGCGGGAGAGGGGGGACCATCGCGCCAGCGATGGTGGGTGAGGGGCTGCTCCTACTACGCGAACCGTGAAACGTCGACCGCCTTCTCGGTGATGAATTCGAGCAAGGCCGGGGTGCCTTCGCGGGTCTTCTCGATGGCGCGGCGGATCGCCGGGACGATTTGCTCGGGCTCGGTGACGCGCTCGCCGTAGCCGCCGAGCGCGCGGGCGAAATCGGCGTAATTGCCGCTGATGTCGGTCGAGCGGTACTTCTCGGTCGCCACCGGCATGACCTTCAACTCGATCGCCATCGAGAAATTGTTCATCAGGATCGACAGGATCGGGATCCGCTCGCGCACGGCAGTCTCGAAATCCATGCCCGTGAAGCCGATCGCGGCATCGCCCCAAACATTGATGCACAGCTTGTTCGGCGCCGCCAGCTTCGCCCCCATCGCCAGCCCGAGGCCGTAGCCGAGCTGGGTGGTCTTGCCCCAACCGATATAGCCGAGCGGCGTCGTGCTGACCCAGAACGGCGACAGCTGGTCGCGCGGGCTGCCGGCATCGTGGGTGATGATCGTGCTGGCCACATCGACCGTGTGCAACAACTCCCAGATCACGCGATAGGGCGACAGCGGCTTGGTATTCTGCGTCAGCCGCGGCATCCACTGCTCCATCCACTCGCCCCTCAGCGCGCGGATTTCGCTGGTGACCGCCGCGAGCCGGTCGCGGGTCTTGCCGTGCAGCCGGTCCTTCACTTCTTCCAGCAGCGCGTCGAGGGTCAACCCGGCATCGCCGACCGCGGCCAACTCGACCGGCACGTCCTTGTTGATGTCGGTCGGGTCGAGCGTCGAATGCGCGATGCGCTTGCCCTTCGGCATCGGCGTCGCAAAGCTCGAGCGGGTAAAGCTGCAGCCGATGCCGAACACCAGATCGGCCTTCTGCAGGAAAGTATGCAGTTGCTTCGAAATACCGATGCCGCCCGAGCCGAGCGCCAGGGGATGCGACTCCGGGAAGGCGCTCTTGCCCGGCAGGGTGGTCATGACCGGCGCTTCGAGCAATTCGGCCAATTGCTGCAATTGTTTCCAGGCCTTGGCGTAATGGACGCCCTGGCCGGCGACGATGACCGGCCGCTGGGCGGCGACCAATGCCGCGGCGATCTCGGAGACCGAACGCGGGTCCGGGCCGCTCTTCAGCCGCGGCGTCTTCTGATAGTCGATGGGCCCGCTGAGCTCCTCGCGCAACAGGTCGGACGGGAACTCGATCAGCACCGGGCCCGGCCGCCCGTTCTTGACTTGGGTAAAGGCGCGCCGCAACGCCTCGACGGTGGCGTCGGCCACTGTCACCTGCTCGCACCATTTGGTGATGTTGCGGTAGTTGAGCGCGGCGTTGAAGTTCGGGCGGACCTGATTGATCAGAAATTCGATGCCTTCGCGCTTCAGGATCTCGGCGACGGCATTGGCGACTTTCATGGGATCCTCCTCGGTCTTCAGCGGTGGTGGCGCGATTGTGACACAACCGATGCCTCAGGTGCGTCGAAAACCCGACCCGCTCAGTCGATATGCGCCGCGAGAGCGCCCCGGGGGCTGCCGTCAGCCCCAATCGGAGATTGCATCGGCGATCGCTGATTTGCTGCACCTGCAGCAAATCAGCAGCAAAATCTCTCCCATAGGTTGAACTACCCGCCCGAACCGGGCGCCGGAATCTCGGCCGGTTCGGCACCCGTCACAGGCCAGAGTGTGCCATGCCAAATTGGCTAATTTAAGATCGTTGTCGCGGCAACCGACCCCGCGGCTCGCTGCGCCGACGCTCCAGTGAATTGGCACCGGGCGGACGACCCCCGTAGTGTCCAAACTTCCTCGGCCTTCCGGAGGCGTGCTCGTTGAAAGGTTAAACGAGAGGCGGCGCGGTATGTCGTCGACTCCCGTCAGGTCACGACGCTCATGAACCGCTCATTCAGTTCCCTCTGATAGTAGAAGACCGCCTTGCCGATTTGGTCCATCGTCCAGACCCGCTTCGGGTTATCCGGATAATAGATAAAGCCGCCCGAGAACACTTCGTTGCGGTTGCCGGACGGGTCGAAGAAATAGATCGTCTGGCCGCGTGTGATGCCGTGACGGGTCGGCCCGATATCGAGCGGGATATCGTGCCGTGCGATCAGGTCGGCGGCTTGGCCGACCTCATGCCACGATTCCAGCGAGAACGCCGCGTGGTGAAACTTTCCCGCCTCTGCACGTTTGATGAAGGCAACATCGTGCGCCTTGTTCGAGCAACTCAAAAACGCGGCCACGATCCCGTCCAGCGTCTCGGCCGCTTCGGTCAGGGAAAAATCGAGCACCTCGGTAAAGAACCTGACGACGCCGTCGATATCCGGTCCGTGCAAGTTGCAGTGATCGAAGCGTGTGACCCGCATCCCATGCGGCTCGTTGCGCCATATCTCGGGGTTGTGGGTCATCGGCCCGTCATCGGACAGCGCCATCTCTGAAAACAATTCGATCCGGTGACCGGTCGGCACGACGAAACTCAGCCGCCGGCCGACACTAGGCTGCTCGCCCGCGGAAACCACTTGAACCTTCGTGCCGAATTCTTCGATGCGGTGGTGGAACGAGTCGAGATCGGCATCGCTCGCCACCTTGAACCCGACATAATCCATTCCCGGCATATCTGCCCGGCGCAGAATTACACTGTGGCGGTCGAACTCGTCCCAAGCCCGAAGATAAACGCGGCCGTCAGCCTCACGGCTGACCTCTTGGAGCCCGACGTGATCCACATAGTGTTTGATTGCCGCGTCCATATCGAGCACCCGGATTTGAATATATCCGGGTCGCAGAACGCCCTTGAGCGCCATGGCAGCCTCCTGTCCATTTCGGTCGGCGATTGTGACACAGCCCTGTCCGAGGTGCGAACTCTGTCGCAACCTCGACGTCGACAGATGCCGCGTGGTAGAATGGTTCCTTCATAGTGGTAGATGGGTACATCGACATGGGTTTGAACATCAAGAATGAGGAAACCCACCGGTTGGCTCAGGAATTGGCGATGCTCACCGGAGAAAGCATGACGTCAGCCGTTAAGGAAGCGGTTCGCGAGCGTCTCGATCGCGTGCGTCGCGAGCGCGGCGTCGGTCTCGCGGATCGCCTGCTGGCGATCGGTAAAGACTGCGCGGCGCGCCTCAAGGAGCCGTTCCGATCCACCGATCACGGGGAACTCCTTTACGACGAGCGCGGATTGCCGAGGTGATCGTCGATACCTCGGCGCTGATCGCGATCCTGCGCGACGAGCCCGAAGCGGCGGCCTGCGCAAGGGCGATCGAGGCCGCGTCCCACCGCCGCATTTCCGCGGCCAATTTCCTCGAAGCCGCAATCGTCATCGATGGAACTCGTGATCCGGTGGCCAGTCGACGCTTCGACGACCTATTGAAAGAGGCACAGCTTGTCATCGAGCCGGTCACTGAGGCGCAAGCGAAGATGGCACGCGAAGCCTATCGGGACTTCGGCCGGGGCAGCGGGCATTCTGCAAAGCTGAACTTTGGGGATTGCTTCGCCTACGCTCTCTCACGGAGCAGCGGTGAACCGCTGCTGTTCAAAGGCGACGATTTCGCGCACACGGACATCGCGCCGGCGCTGAGCTGAATTCCCACGCGAGAAAGTCGACGGCAGCTGCCGGCTAGCGGCGCGAGGCCCGGATCACGTCATCTCACCCACGGCCAAGCGCAGGCCGTCCAAGAGCAGTTCGCGATCCTCGGGATTGCGCCAGTACGTCGCGCGCGGCACCACGACACGCGTCATGGCGCGCAGCCGTTTGACGATCTCTCGCGCCTCGTCGAGTCGACCCATATGTGCGTAACAGGACGCCAGAAAGCGGTGCGGCGGGACCCATCCCGGACCTTCTTTCACCGCGAGAAGCAGCGCAGCTTTGGCCTCCTCGAACCGCCTGGCGAAAAAGTGGCCAGCTCCGACACCCAGGGCAAATCCCGGGATATCTCGAGGGTTGAGGCGCATACCGATCCCAAAATGTTCGATTGCGGGCTCGGGCTGCCCATTCATCAGCCTGATCCACCCGCTCCTCCACCAACCACTAGCAAAGCTCGGTTTGAGTTCCAAAGCCCGGCCGATCATTGTTATCGCGGCAGCGATATCCTCGCCGAAATAGGCGAGCACATAGGCAACGTTGCAAAGGACATCGGGGTAGTCACCGGCGACCTGAAGCGCCTGCCGAGCAAGTGCCAGGCCGGCAGAGCGGTTCGCCTCCTCCTCGTCGGCCCAGCCGGCGACATCGAGGTCCGAGTGGCAAATCGCCGCCAAGCCAAGGGCAGGCCCGTAATAGGGGTCGCGTTCGATCGCCCGCCTGAGGTGCCCGAGAACCTTGGCAATTTGCTCTTTGTCCCAGCCTTTCGCAGACGGTGCGAGAGCGCGCAGATACAGCTCGTAGGCGGTAAGGTCCGTGGTCGGCCGGCCCGACGAGAGTCGGATCTCGGCGGTTTGCAAGGCCGGCTCAATGACGCCGGCAACGCTGACCGCGACTTTGTCTTGCAGCGTCAAGTACGTGATCGCCAAAGACGAATTCCACGTCGGCGCCTCCCTGGGGCCGCTCGGACACGGCGCTTCTCAAGGAATTATCAAGCAAGTCTCAATGGTAAATCAACGTTTCCGCAAAGTCTTCAGGCGGAGGCTGAGGCATGCTCCATCCATGAATCGCGATGATTGTGATCGGTGGAGGGTGACAGCTGACATCTTCATCTGTGCAAAGGTTGAGGAGCGGGCCCAACCCGAATCTACCATTCGGTCCCGAGGGGATAATCATGAAGTACATCGGGACAATTCTGGCAACAGCCGCCTCTCGCAAGCTTCTGTGCGCTACGGTGAAGAGCAGATCTGCAAAAGTAGATCACACTCAAGCGTTCAGGCGGAAAAAGGGATGCCCATCACGGATGTACAACCATGGACAAACCCTTCGAACGGTCAGGCGGGATTTATCAGCGCGTTCGAAGATGGATGGATCAGCTGGACGGCCGCAGATGGCCCAATCGTGAAAATGCACCCGCCATTCACTGGCGCAGCGGTCGTGACCTCGCATCCCGGACTACGTACTACCCGCGCTCGTCTGCGGAATATCGATCGAACCAAGCACGATAGCCAGGAAGACAGAACCATGCCGAACCAAAACCCACCACGACCAAGCCCATTTCATAAGGGAGCCATGGGCGCTCTCACACACGACAGACAGATTTCAGACGTAGTCCTCGCCACATATATTCAAAATGACGATAATGTATCTGCTTCAATTACGGCGGGTAGCCCGTATTTCAAGGATCTGTACGTCGCTGCGTACAACTTAGTTTTGCTCGAGGTGGACCCAGAGTTCCCGGTACTGCACGGCCACACGAACCTTTACTGGGATAGAGAGATCGCGGCCAGCTCCGATGGTACAACGCCGATACCGGCAAAAACAGGACAGTACGTAGTTGTCGGAGCTACGGCGCAGGTCCCGGAACACGCATTAGCACCCGGAGTTTTTACTGGAACAGTAGTGTTAAAGGGAAATACGTTCTCAGAGACAGTAGCTCTTGCTGGCACGTACTTGGCCGTTGACGAGAACAGCCAAATCGGCCGGAAATGGCTTCAAATAGGGGGCGAGTCTCGCACTGGTGAGGTGCGCGCGAATGCGCATGCCGATCCGAACGGCGGAGGAACACTCCAAGAATTCGCGAACGGCGTTCTGTACGAGGTCCCCGGGATAGGCGTTTATTTTTTGTCGCCAGCAGTTTACGCAAAGTGGAATTCCAAAACCGGTACGGGCGAGCCAGTCCGCGCAGTTGTAGGGCTTCCCACCGGAGACACAATTCAGAGGCCGGGGCAAGGTGAGGCATCCCAGTTCACAACGGGTGCTATAATGGTGCCCGCAAACCGCCAAGCATGTGCTGTGTATGGCGACATCTATGGTGATTATAGCCACCTCGGCAGTTTAACAAACCCAAGCCGCCCGCTATTATTGGGTTTCCCGCTTTCGGATGAAGAAGCTAATGCATCCGGTCGTTTTCAACGATTCGATTTGGGTGAGATCTTCTGGACGTCGGCGACCGGCGCCCACGAAATTCACGGCGATATCCGGCAAGAATGGTATCACCTGAACGGCGCAGGTAGCGCTGGCTTTCTTGGATTCCCTATATCAGACGAGACCGGTACCCCCGATGGCATTGGCCGGTTCAACCGCTTCCAGGCAGGAATGATCTATTGGGCACCTGCCACGGGTGCGCACGGGATACATGGAGCAATCTTAGACCGGTGGAGCGCGCTTGGCTTCGAACGCAGCTATTTAGGTTACCCAATTTCGGATGAGCAAGACTGGACAAATCCGGCCAACGGGGCTCGCGGGAGGGTTAGTGCGTTCGAACACGGAAATATTGGCTGGACACCCTTGGATGGGGTGATCGAGTTGCCTGAGACGAGAACGGATCATCAGAACGTTGAGACGCCAGCCGGCACGGCACTAGGAGGGTGGGTCGATATCGTTCTACGCAGCGATGGCAGTTACGTGATCTCGTATCATTTGCACGATAGCGGGGTGACGGGATATGATTTTACAGTACGTGCCATTTTCGCGGCTTCCAACGGCATGACTTTCGTCGGGCAGCACAGTGGTCATGTCGGGGGAACGCTCACGAGCGGGAGTCGCGATGACGATTTCACCGAACCAGGGTTCAGTGAGGCCATCCGGCACAACTGGGCGGCAGTGAAGGGGGGACGCCTTTGGGTTACCAAGGATTACTCCACGACCGGCGTGGTTGGGTTTATAGAGGACGTGGCCAAAGCCGTGGTTGACGTAGTCGCTGGGGCCGTGGGCGCAGCGGTAGGGGTAATTATCAGCTTGGGTAGGGAAATCGGTCCGGTATTCGACGGCCTGGGGCTCGGCGGCACATTTGGATTAATCGCCGGCGTTGTTGTGTTTGCGGCGGGGGGCGGATTGTTGATGGCAGTTGCTTCGGGTGTGGCTGTCGGCGCGGTGACAAATGCGCTCATTCAACAAAGACCCCTTTCGCCGGAAGAGGCCCAGTTTGCATCCCAAGTATTCGGTAATTCGCTGCCGCCCGCAGACCAAATTATTTTGACAAATCTATCCGGGCTCGGCGGTCGCGCCTTCACCATGCCAGGCATCGATGGAAAGACATATGTCAATCTTGGCGATGCGTATGACGAACCAAATCCACTGGGTTACGTGAACACGGCGTATCTCACGCCGGGGCAGGTTTTGATCCATGAACTGACGCACGTTTGGCAGGGAACACACGCATCGTTCCTGCCCGGCTTTGTCTGCGATGGTATCGTCAATCAAACGCACAATACGCTTGGGCAGAATGTATATGAATACGGTCCGCCTGGGCGAGTTTGGTCAGCCTTCAATCTCGAGCAACAGGGAGCCATCGTAGATCAATGGTTTGGCGGGGACCGCCCCGAAGGCGTAGACCGGCCCGCCTCGCTAACAAAGATGGACCAGGATGATCCATATTTCAGTTACATTCGCGACAACATAAGGATGGGTAGGGCTTAAGAGCCCGGTGCTGTCGGCAGCCGCCGCATCAGGCTCTGTATCACCGAAACAATAATATAATACCAGATGAAGCGGTCGAGGAGAGGCGGTTGCGCGAGCATTTCATCCATCTTGCGGGCGGCACTCGTCGTCCCAAAATGTCCGGGGGTTACGGTGACAGTTTATTAGATCGCCACAGCGGCTCACGTTTGTAGGCTCGGCTTGAACGGGCGGCTCCTCTCGGGGGTTACGGTGACGGTTTACTAGATAGCCCATAGGACTCGGTCACAGGCGTCTCTTCTATTCCGATTGAAATCGGCCCGACGGTCCCGAAAATCGCCGCAATCTCGTGGTATCAGTGTCCGTATGTGGCGAAGCATGCATCGCGAGAGCCCCGTTTTCTTGGCTGAATTATCAGGAAGCCGCGTCACTCGCTGGTGATGGTCGGCCAAAGGGCGCGGGCGCCGGCGGCCATTACCTCTTTGCCGAGCTCGCGCGACCAATCGCTCTCGGTGCCGAATTCGTCGCGCCACGACCAGTGGCGGCGGGTCAGGCGGTGCAGGCTGTGCTCGTGGGTGAAGCCGATCACGCCGCGAAGTTGGTGGGTGATCACGGCGCAACGGCAACTCCGGGTCAACCGCCCTCTCCTGCGGCCAAGCGCAGGCCTGACAGGAAGAGCTCGCGGTCCTCCGGGTTGCGAAAAATCACATCGCTTGGCACGACCAGCGGGGTGATCGCGCGCAGCCGAGTAACGATCGCGCGCGCTTCGTCGAGCCGACCCAGGTGGGCATAGCACGCGGCGAGAAGGCGGTATGAGCTGGGAAGGCCAGGATTGTCTTGAATGGCCAGGAGCAGCTTCGCCGCCGCTTCGTCAAACCGGCGTTTCATGAAATAGGCGTACCCCATCGCGCTCAAGGGCGTACCGATGCGCTCGCGCGGGCTCAGGCGCAGCGAGGTCTCGAGATGCTCGATCGCGAGATCGGGTTGGCCGGCGGAGAGCCTGAGATCGCCGCTCACAAACCAACCGCGGGCAAAGCTCGGGTTGAGTGCCAGCACCCGGTCGACCAGCCCGATCATCGCGCCGGTATCCTCGCCGAAGCGACCCAGAACAAAGGCGGCGTTGGCGAGGATGCCCGGGTCGTTCTCCGCCGCCTGGAGCGCCTGCCGAGCAAGGTCGATGGCCCTACGGCGGGTCGTCTCCGGCGCTTCGGCCCAGCCGTCAAGGACGAGCCGCAGGTGGCAGATCGCCGCCCGGGCAAGTGCCGGCCCGTAATGCGGGTCGATCGCAATCGCCTGCTCGAAAAATCCGAGAGCCTCGAACATCCGCTCTTTCGTTATTGGATAGAAGGCCGCAAGCGCGCGAAGGTAGAAATCGTAGGCGCCGAGGTCGGTCGTCGGTCGCGCGGCGGAGCGGCGCATCTCGGCCGCTTGCAACGCCGGCTCGATCACCCCGGCGACGCTGACGGCGATTTTGTCCTGAAGCTCGAATATGTCCTCCAGCGAACCGTCAAAGCGGTCGGCCCACAGATGCGCGCCGGTCAGGGCATCGATCAGCTGCCCGCTGATGCGCACCCGGTGGCCTGCTTTGCGAACCGAGCCTTCCAGGACGTACCGGACGCCCAGATCGCGCCCGACCTGCTTCACATCGACGGCTTGGCCTTTGTAGGTGAAGGTCGAATTCCGAGCGATGACGAACAGCCAGCGGATGCGGGAGAGCGCGGTGATGATCTCCTCGACCATACCGTCGGCGAAATATTCCTGCTCCGGATCGCCACTCAGATTGGCGAAGGGCAGCACCACAATCGACGGCTTGTCGGGAAACGCAAGCGCAGATATCGGCGGATCCGCGGCGACCGGTCCGGTATCGACGGGCGCTGCGGGCTTGTGCTCCTCCCGCACGACGCCGACAAAGCGGATGCCCTTGCGGGGCACGGTCCGGATCACGCGCTGCGCCTCGCCATTGTCGCCAACCGCCTTGCGCGCGGCATTGATGCGGCTGGTCATTGTCGATTCGGAGACGATCCGGCCGCCCCAGATCGCCTGCAGAAGATCGTCCTTGCTGACGACGCGTTCGCGGTTCCGAACCAGATAGACCAAGAGGTCGAAGACCTGCGGTTCGAGCGCGATCCGCTCGCCGCCCCGCCGGAGCTCGCGCCGATCGATGTCAAGCAGGTGATCGGCAAAGACAAATTCCAATTCCACTCCCCCGGAGCCGATCGGATCGGCCGCTTCTCATCGAATTATCAAGCAAATCTCAAGGAAAAACCAACCTTTCCGCAAAGTCTTCGGGCGGAGTGCGCGGCATGCTTTATTTGCCGATGGCTCTGATGGTGATCGCCAAAGGATAACAGCCGGTATTTGCACCTGCGTAGGTTGAGGGGGGAAATAATGAAACACGTTTGCACGCTGCTCGCTGGAATAGGGTTGATCATTGCCAGCGGAGCAATCGCCTCGGCTCGAGCCGATAGCGACGAAAAGACCGACAGCGACAAAAAAAGCGTCACCCTATTCACGCCCCAAGGACGAGGGGATGCCTTGTTTTGTGATGCTGTCAACGTCAGCGGCAAGACCCTCGGTATGGCCTTCGCGATTTTCGGGGATGATGGCGCGCCGCTCTGCCCTACCTGCAACTCCGCCGGAACGGGAAACCCAACGTCCGAGGCTCCCGTCGCTCCCGGCAGGGTGGGCGAAATAGCTATCCAATTGCCAATCGGAGCGATCCAGAACGGGTACTGCGAGGTCGCGTTATTTGGGACGCGCAACCGTGATGATGTCCGGGTGAACCTCCGCACGAGCGGCACCCGCATGATCCCCGGCACAACTATCCCCGTCTTCCTTTTCAGGGACGTTGAGGGGCATTAGTGGTAAGAAGCTGACGCTTGCCACCTTTGCTGTTCGACCGAATGCATCCGGTTCGTTTGTGTTCTCCGTCAGAAGTAATCTGCCATCCTCCGTCTTCGTCGTCCCGGCGCAGGAGGCCGTGAAAGAATTGAAATTGGGCTGGACAAGCGCGGTGCGTCCTTCGAGACGGCCGCTGCGCGGCCCCCTCAGGATGAGGGACTTTCTTAATGCCATGAAAGACTTGCCTCATCCTGAGGAGCGCCCGAGAGGGTGCGTCTCGAAGGACGCACGATCGCGATGCAGCCCCGCATCTCAGTCTTCGTCCCGCCCAACCCCGGCGATAATTAAATTTCACAAACCCCCGCCGGGAGTAGAACCGTTTCGTCGCGATCCGCGATAACGATAACGGGAGACGGCGCATGCGACATGGACAATATTGGCTCCGACAGGCAGGCGTGCTCGCAGTCGTCGTCCTGGCATTCGGCTGGGTGTCCCCGGCGTGGGCTCCAACCTGCTCGACGTGCAAGACGACGAGCCTCCTGCTCCCGTTGTCCGGCACGGTCTCTGTTCCGCCCATCCCAGTTTTCCCGGGCGAGGTCGTCTCGCTGGCGGGCGACGTGCACCTGGTGACGAATGTCGGACCGAATTTTGTGGCGGACGTCTATCTCAATATGGCCGGAGTCGATGGAATAGGCCAAACCACGGGGAACATGTACATCGGGACCGGGTCGAATAAAGCCTTGGGCGTTCAGTTGGTCCCGAACGGATTCCCTCCGAGGCCCATCCGCGCCAATTTCACCCTCGAGCCGACCAATGGCTTAGCCAGTGTGCCGCTGTCCCTGACCTTCCAACTGATGCTCGGCAGCGACGGGACACTGCTGCCGTCGTCAACGGTCTCGGTCGGCGGAAATACCTGCGACATCTGCTGAGACGAGCCGCGCCAGCGCGGCGTCCAGCGGCGAGCCCTCACCCGCCTCCCCCGGACTGTGATCCGGGGGTCGGCACCCTCTCCCGCATTGCGGGAGAGGGCTACGGAACGCACAAGCTCAAAGCCCCTCTCCTGCACCGCGGGAGAGGGGGGACCCAGCCCACAGGTCGCCTGGGGCAACGAAGCGGTGATCCGACAACGCATCCAGGCCCATTTCGACCCCGGGGCGAGCCATGTCTGCATTCAGCCTCTGCGCCCGAGCGGAGGAGCTTTGCCGGACTTCAATGCGCTGGAGGTGCTCGCCTCCTAGCCGAGTTTCGGCACAAAGGCGAAAAGGCGAGATCGACGCCGACATGGTTGCGATCGCGGAGACCATCATCGAGCGCCCACCGGCCCGTTTGACCCGGCAAGCGCCCTAGACCGGTATCAGGAACCAAAGCCGAGGCTAAAGATCGTTTGCTCATATGGGCGTAGCGGGAGTTGGCCGTGTAAGTGGGGACGTGCTCCAAGGACACCGGCAGCTGCTGCTTCCTCGAGCCGCCTACCGAATAAATGCCCCACCCGCGTGAAGTGCCAGGTGGCCGCCAAAGGCGAACCGGGCTAGGATGGTCTGATCTCATTCAGGTAGGAGCCCCCGATGAAGAAGACCGTCAAGGCGAGCACGACAATCCGAGCCAACAAACGCAAGGCCAAGCTCAAGGCGAAGCACCGACGCCAGCGAGCGCGGGCAACCGCCTAAAGGCTTTAGTATGATATTCTGGCGACCCCGGCAGGATCCGAACCTGCGACCACTCGCTTAGGAGGGCGTCCGCCGTCGCTCCGCCTAACATCGATGGTCATTAAGTTTTTATTGACTTTCCCATTCCATCGACCGGGCGCACTCCAGCCCGTACCTCTTCACCCTAAACGGCGAACGGCCAGTCTCAGGCTTTAGTAAAGCCAAGGATCCGCCGGGTCTATGCTCGACAAAGAGCGGAAAAGAAGGACCGATATCCGCGGTGCGGCGAACCGGACAGCGTCAAACTGAGAACAGCGTTCCTCCTTGATCCTGCTGACCGGGATCAGCTCCACTTCAATGAGTTCGTCTTAGAGGAACTGTCGTCGCAAATGCGGTTCCTGAAATAAATTGCGATTTTTAGATGATCGAGTCGGAGCCCTTGGAGCCGTCATAGAACCTGAAACTGACTTTGCGACAGAACCGCCAAAGGAGCCGCCGTCCATTGTCTCCTATGTTGACCGCCCTCGCGGCGATGTTTCTGCAACAAACCTTCGCGTCGGTCGGAAAGGTGTTCCCCGCGGTGGTCGCGCCGCTGGTTATCGCCGAGCTGCACGCCGATCCCGCGTGGGTTGGCGTCTATTACGGCGTTTCCGCCGCCGCCTCATTGTTCGTGCAAATGGGGTGTGGCAGCTTCATCGTTCGCTACGGCGCGCTGCGCATGAGCCAGGTCGCGCTGGTGCTCTTGGGCGGCGGTATGGCGGTGGCGGCCGAGGGCTGGTTGCCCGGATTCGGCGCCTCGGCGATCATCGGCGGCGGCGGCGCGGCGGTCTCGACCCCGACCAGCTCGCAATTGCTTGGCCGGGTTTCGCCACCCCGCCTGGCGCCGCTGGTGTTTTCGATCAAGCAGACCGCCGTGCCCGCGGGCACGCTGATCTGCGGCTTTATGGGCCCAGCGCTGGCGGGTGCTTTGGGATGGCGCGGCGCAATTTTGGCCACGGCGGCGGCTTGCGTGGCGTTCGCGGCGGTGCTGCAGCCGTTGCGGGCACGGTTCGACGACGACCGCGTGCCCTCGCGGCGCTTTCGGTTGTCGGATTTTCGAACCACCATCGCGTCGGTTCTAAGGGCCCGCGACCTTCGCCGTCTGTCTTTCGCCTGCTTCGCCTTTAATGGCGTCCAATCGGTGTTCACCGCCTATTTCGTTACCTACCTTGTAGCGCTCGACTATGAGCTGGCCGCGGCGGGCTTCCTGTTCTCCCTCGTCGTTGCCGTTGCGGTGCCGTGCCGCATCCTCTGGGGCTGGCTCGGCAGTTTCCACGTTAGGCCCCGTCTAGTGATGGCTGGCCTCGCTCTGGGCATGGCCGGCAGCGTCGCGGTCACCGGACTGTTCACCGCCGCTTGGCCCACGGCCGTGATGGGGCTGGTGGGGCGCCATGCTGAGCGCCACAGCGATGTCATGGCACGGCATTCTCTTGTCCGAGACCGCCCGCCTCGCGCCCGCAGGCAGGGTAGGCGCGGTGACCGGCGGCGTCCTGTCGTTCGGTCAGATCGGCGCGTTCCTGGGCCCCTCTGCCTTTTCTCTGCTGCTCCACCTGACCGGCGGCTACCGCGCCGGCTGGGCCGTGTGCGCCATTCCGGCATTGTGGGTGGGCACCAGTCTTCTGCGCCCGCGCTTGCCGGCGGAACGCGGCGAAGCTCTCACAGCGAGGACGGCGGGAGTGAACCCCCGATCGTGAACATAAATCAGCGGACCGAACGACGGACTGGCCGATGAAGAGCGACGAGCAGCCCCTCCCGGCGAACCACACACCGCTGGGTCAACCCTCATATCTCGACCTCAGCGCCGAGCTCGATGACGCGGTCCGGCGGGATGCAGAAGAACTCGGTCGGCCGTGTCGCAATGCGTACGAGGCCGGAATAGACGCGCTCGCGCCACCGTGCCATCCCGGGCCGCAGGCTCGATGTGACATTGGTGCGCCCGACGAAGAAAGACAGTTGGCTCGGATCGAGTTCCAGCCCCGTGATTTCCGTCCGGGCGAGCTCTCGCGGTACGTTCGGCGTCTGGGCAAAGCCAAAATGGGCTTCAATCTGCCAAAAACCGGAGCCGAGTTCGCGTGCTTTGATGCGGTCTGTGCCTGCCACTCGAGGAATGTTCTCGGTGACGACCCGGACGAGCAGCACCGCCCGGTGCAGCACCTTGTTGTGCTTGAGGTTGCGCAGCAGGGTTACGGGCACGAGTTCAGTCTGCGTGGTGAGAAAGACTGCGGTGCCCGAGACACGAGCTTCCGGAATCTCTTCGCAGGTGGCGAGAAAGGAAGCGAGCGGCACAGTCTCGCTCACCAGCCGCGTCTGCACCAACCGGCGTCCCGCGCGCCAGGTGGTCATGATCGTGAAAACGACGAGCCCGATAACCAGCGGGAACCAGCCGCCGCTCGGGATTTTTAGTGCATTTGCCGCGAATAGCGCGAGGTCGACCGTGATGATCGGCACCAGAACGACGGCGATCGTCGGCCATTGCCAACGCCAGACGCCACGCATGACGGCTCCGGCGAGGACCGACGTGATGGTCATCGTTCCGGTGACCGCGAAGCCATAGGCCGAGGCGAGTGCGCTAGAGCTTTGGAACCCCAGGACCAGGGCGAGAACGGCAATCAACAATAGCCAATTGACCTGTGGGATATAGATTTGACCGAGCGCACGGGTCGAGGTCTGGAAGATATCGAGTGGCGGCATCAGGCCGAGTTGGATCGCCTGCCGCGACAGCGAGAACGCGCCTGAGATCACCGCCTGCGACGCAATGACAGTCGCCGCTGTCGACAGCAGCACCAGCGGGAACAAGCCCCAAACCGGTACCATGCGGAAGAACGGGTTTTCGATTGCCGTTTTGTCGCCGAGGATCAGCGCGCCCTGTCCGAAATAATTGAGGACGAGAGCGGGAAGCACCAAAACGAACCACGCCAGCTTGATCGGGAAGCGGCCAAAATGGCCCATATCGGCGTAGAGCGCCTCGCCGCCGGTAATGGCGAGCGCGACGGCTCCGAGCACGACGAAGCCAGCCGCCGGCGCAGCGACAAAGATGCCGGCGGCGTGCATGGGGTTCAACGCTGCGAGCACCTGCGGCGCTTTGGCGATTTGCAACATTCCGCTTGCCGCGATGACGGTGAACCACAACACCATCACTGGGCCGAAGAGGCGACCGACGCGCTCGGTGCCGCCCTTCTGAAACAGGAAAAGTGCGAGCAGCACTGTGACTGTCAGGGGCAGGACGAAATGGCTTAGCACCGGCGTCGCAATGCCGATGCCTTCCACGGCGCTGAGCACGGAAATTGCCGGCGTGATCATACTGTCGCCGTAGAACAGCGCCGCGCCGCCGAGGGCGAGCAAGCCCAGGAAAGCGCGCGAGCGCTCGCCTCGGGCTGCCTCCAGGGCCAGGGCTAGCAAGGCGAGAATGCCGCCCTCACCTTGGTTGTCGGCACGCATGATCAAAAGGACGTATTTGACAGTGACTACGATAATCAACGCCCAGAAGATCATCGACAGAACGCCAAGCACGTGTCCCACGTCGAGGGGCAGGCCGTGTTCGGGGTTGAAGCACTCACGAAAGGTGTAGACCGGGCTTGTCCCGATGTCTCCGAACACGACACCCAGGGCGGCTACGCTCAGCCCAGCGAGCCGGGTGGAGGTATCCGACCGGCGCTCCCCAAGTTCCTCTTCTGCGGTCAACGCCGCGTGCCCGGCCGGAATGACCTCGGTCGAAGTTGCGGGGTTGCCGGCGCGGTTTGCCATGCGGTTCCCTTGCCCAATCCTGCTGGAGTAGTCTGCTATCCTCCTCCGAGGAGGACCCCACGATCTAAACTTAGAGTTCCCGGAAGCGACCGCAGCTCGACGGGCCCTGGAAACCGCCGAGGTACCCCGACCGCAGAGCCTGACCGCCATCCTACTTCAGATGCTGAAGAGAAGGCCACGAAGATCGCGTCTTGACTAGGACTTGGAGGCTCAGGATTTTGCCGTGTAAGCGGCGGAACTGCGAAAAGCCGGTTACCCGCAAGACCAGGTCCAAAACGTTACGAAACATATCTTGAAACCCTGACGGAGGGAGCTCGCCAACTCGGCCGGTAGGAACCGATTGGGCCTGCTCTCTCGGACGAAGGGGGCAGGCCGATCTCCCCGGATCAGCGGTGCCGTGCGATACCTCGCCAGCAGTGCCGCGCGCTCACGCACGAGACGCCAACGTGGGAGCCGGCCTACCTGTGCGCGCAGAAGACACCGAGCAATCGATCGCAGCGGCCACCATAGGCATCAGCCTGGTGGCTCTCGATCATAATCTTTCGACGCACCAACCACCGCCCGGACCGCCTCAGGGCTTGATGGATCGCTGGTGATGTCCGCTGATAATGTCGGCAGCAGCCAAGGGTAGGACGCATGCGCAGGTTCTTCGAATCGATGGGTTCCGTCATCCGGGTCACCATCGAAAGCCAAGCCCTCGAGAGTAATCTGCTGGGTGATCCGTCGGCGCGCGTCGTCGACGTGTACGTCCCGGCAGGGCATGACGGGCAAGGGTTGCCCCTGCTTGTGGATCTTGCCGGGTTCACGGGCAGCGGCCTATCCCATACGAATTGGGTCGGCTTCCGCGAGAACCTGCCGGAGCGGCTCGACCGGCTGATCGGGGAACAGCGCATGCCGCCTGTGGTTGTCGCGTTTCCGGATTGCTTCACCCGGCTAGGCGGCAACCAATACGTCAACTCCGCGTCCATGGGCGCCTGGGAGGACTTCCTGCTGTTGGAGATGTTGCCGGTGATCGAACAGCGCTTCGGCTGCGGCGGTACCGGGCGCCGCGGTGTGTTCGGCAAGAGTTCCGGTGGGTACGGGGCGATCACACACGCGCTTCGCCACTCTGATATTTGGTCGGCGGCGGCCTGTCATTCCGGCGATATGGGCTTTGAGCTGTGCTACC
>WNFR01002075.1_pt1 | contig 33843 bp, 33 predicted proteins | sample 5400221 | NCBI WGS metagenome assembly WNFR01 (sample SAMN13153357, study PRJNA577476) | soil metagenome | isolation source: 40 cm soil under Madrone tree | place: USA:California | collected 2016-06-14
GCGATCCTCTTCGGACCGGACGCGCGCTTCATCGTGACTTTCAACGGCAGTCCGGCGCAGCGCGGATTCCGGGTCGTGGAGACGATGGAGTTCGACGACGAGAGCAAAGAGTTTCGGCTGCGCGAGCTGCTGTTCCCGGAGCGGGCGGCGGGCGTGGACAAGGTCGTGGTCTCCGAGGTCAACCCGGAACGCTGTGCCCGCTGTCACGGAGCGCCGGCGCGGCCCGTGTGGGATACATTCCCCCTCTGGCCGGGCGCTTACGGTGAGCGCTACCGCGCCAAGCTGTCGGCGCGGGAGCGCGCCGGCCTGTCGGCGTTCCTCGCGCTGCAGGCGACGCATGCCCGCTATCGTGGGCTGCTCGGCGTGAAGCGCTTCGCCGACCCGCAGACCTTCCGCTCGAGCGCGCTCAGTCAGTACGCCGGCATACCGGCAGAGCCACCGAACGCCGAGCTCGCCATTTACCTCGGCAGATTGCAGGCGCAGTCCCTGGCGCGGCAACTGGTGCGGCAACCGGCCTTCGACCTCTATCAATACGCCCTGCTCGGTCTCGCGGACAACGCCTGCGGACGGCTCGCCGATTTCTATCCCGACGCGCTGTGGCGCACTCAGCGGCTCGGCTTCGAGCGCTTCGCCCGGGACACCTCTGTGACGAACGCCCGACAAGCTCAACTCAAAGCGGCGCGCGCCACGACTGCCGGCGGCGCTGCCGTCGCTGCAGACGGCACCGTCAGTGACAATGCCTTGGTGCAGTTGCGCTTCGTGGCCGAGTCAGCTCTGGGCGTTTCCACGCAAGACTGGACGCTGGCGCTCGAAAAAGGCACGTACGATTTCACGCTGCCTCCCGCGCCTGCGCAGCCCCTGCGCGAGACGCTGTTGGCAGAGGTTGCCACGCGCGACGCCGCCATCCTGGATCTGAGCCGCTACTCGACTTCTTCCGACGGCGATCGCTATTGCAGTTACCTGAAGCGACGCAGCCGGACCGCGCTCACCCCGTCAAACGACAGCGCACAGGGTGTGGTTGCGCTGCACCAAACATCGCCGCTCGCGCGCGTGGACGCCGCCGCGACAGCCGCGACCCTTGCGCGCCCGGCGGCCCTGCAGCTGTGTGTCAGCTGTCACGAGACCGGCGTTGCTCCGTGGCTGCCGTTCTCCGACCCGACGCAGCTCACGCAGCAGCTGCGCGTCCGACCGTCGGCCCATGGGGCTTTGCTCGACGAGATCCACTTTCGTCTGTCGGCTGCGGCCGGCGCGCAGCACATGCCCCTGGGATTGAATCTCCCGGATGCCGATCGTGACAGCCTCGAGGCCTACTTCGCGGCGCTGGCGGCTTCCTCGAACTGAGATCTGTGTTCTGCGGCCGCGGCGTCGCCTGTGACGCGGGTCGCGTTTGACATAGCGTGTTAGGGTCGATACTTTGCGCGTCGGATGCAAGCCGGCGCCGTCGCATGCACACGAGCCACAGTCAATCCTTTAAGGCAATCCGCACGCCGCATCGGCGCGTCCTGATCGCGCTGCTACTCGTGGTGGTGGCTCTGCCGGGCGTGTGGCCGACACGCCTCTGCGCGTCCGCAACTCAATTAGCCGAGCTGCCCGCCGCCTGGCGCGACGATCGGGGTCAACCGTTCGATTTGCGGACTCTGCAGGGCCACGCGGTCGTATTGACCATGGCGTACGCCACATGTCACCGGGTCTGTCCCATGACCATGCGCCGGCTGCAGCGGATGCAACGCGATTTCGACCGTCGCGGCACCAGTGCGGAATTCCTGGTGATTGGCTACGACCCCGACAGTGACGATGCGCCAGCCTGGCACCAATATCGCGAGACCCGGCATCTCACGCGCAGCAACTGGCATTTCCTGATCGGGACGCGCGCCGCCGTCGAGCAGACGGCGCGGCAGCTGGGGTTCGAGTTCTGGAAATACGACGAGCACGTCATGCACGACACACGCGTCTTATATTTCGACGAGCACGGCACGCTGCTCGAAACCCGAGAAGCAGCAGGGTATGAGACCACACTGAGGTAGCAGGTCCATGGGCACCACAAAACACCCGCGCGCCAATCGAGGCCGATCATGGGTCGGCGCGTTGCTCGTGGCGGGTCTCGGTCATTCGCCAGTCACTCACGCTGCAACCAATGACAGCGATCGCATCGCAGTACTCGAACAGAAGCTCGATCAGAGTCTGCAGCTGATCCATCAGCTGTCGGCGCGGGTTCACGATCTGGAAGCACAGGCGGCGCACGGCGCCCCGCCAGAGGCGGACAAGCGCTCCGGCACGGCGGCCGCCGCCCAGACGGGCGCGGCCGCGGCAATAGCGCCTGATACGGCGCAACGCCTGGCGAAAGTCGAGCAGACGGTAAATCAGATGGCCGCCAGTGCCGGCCAGCACGCGGAGGAAGGCCTGGCGACGCACGGCTTTGCGGACGTCGGCATCGGAAACCACAACGCGGAGTTTTCCAAGTACCAGGGCGCCGATGTTGGTGAGCTGGACTTCTTCCTGACACCCCGGCTCGGCAGCCGCACTCGCGCCCTTTTCGAGCTGAACTTCGAAGTGGGCTCGGATGGCACCGTAGGCGTTGATCTGGAACGCGCGCAGGTCGGCTACCAGTTCTCGGATTCCGCGACGGTGTGGCTTGGACGGTTTCATACGCCCTATGGGTACTACAACACCGCCTTTCACCATGGTCAGCAGATTGCGACCTCCCTCAGGCGCCCCCGCTTCATCGACTTCGAGGACCATGGCGGCATCATGCCCGCGCACACGGTCGGTGCCTGGCTCACCGGCTCGGAACGTGTCGGCGACCAGAGAGTTACCTATGACGTTTACATCGGTAACAGCCAGCGCATCACGGGGGGTGCGCTCGACATGAATAACGCCGGCAACACGCACGGCAGCACGATCGTGGGCGGAAACCTGGGTCTGCTGCTCAGCGGAGCTCTCGACGGCTTGAAGGTCGGTGTGGACGCGTTTCAGACCCGTATCGAGGACGAGGACCAGTCGCCCTCATACGTCACGCAGGTGAGGAGTTTCGGCACCTACGCCGCCTACGACACCGATAACTGGGAAGACATCGCCGAGTTTCATGTCTTCAGCAACCAGGATCTCACGGGTCATACCGGGACGCATCACAGTGATGCCGGCTTTGTGCAGATCGGCTACCGCGCCGGCCGCTACACACCGTACGCACGTTACGAGCGGGGTGCATTCCAGCAGTCTGACCGTTTCTTCGCCGCGCAAACCAACGGGAGCTCCTACTACCGCGAGGCCTTGGGCCTGCGTTACGACGTAGATCTGGTGTCTTCGCTCAAGTTGGAGCTCGCCGAGACCCGTCTCACGGACCGCGTCATCGGGAGCTACGACGAAGCACTGCTCCAGTACGCGATCCGCTTCTGATCGATCGCTACCGGCACACCCGAGATGTTCACAAGCTCAGCGAAGCTCCTCCTGGCCACGCTGCTGTGCGTGGAATGCGCCACGGCAAGCGCCGCTGACCTGTACGTGATCTGCAACTCGCGCGTGCCACTCAGCGCGGCCGACGTCCGCGACCTGTTCCTCGGTGAAAAGCAGTTCGCCGGAGCGGTAAAGCTGGTGCCCGTTGACAACAGCGCAGCGCAGATCGCGTTTCTAGACAAAGTTCTGAAAATGAACGCTGCAAAATACTCGACCACCTGGACCAAGAAGTCGTTCCGCGACGGCATCAATCCGCCGCTGATTGCCGGCAGCGACGCCGAAGCGCTCGCCGACGTCAGGCGCACCCCCGGCGCCTGCAGCTACGTCACTACTCCGACCCCAACGGACGTGGTGGTGGTCTCCAGGCTTTAGGTCTCACGACTCATTCATCGGCCCTGCATGTCGAGATTCTCGGCCAGAAACGCGTAGATATCCGCACTCTGCGCGATGGCCTGCGTGACGGTCTCGCCCCCGCCGTGACCCGAGGACAGGTCCACTGCCAGCAACACCGGTGCTGGCCCGGCCTGGGCAGTCTGCAGCGCGGCGGCGAATTTGAACGAGTGCATCGGCATGACCCGGGTGTCGTGATCACCGGTGATCACCATGGTCGCCGGGTAGTGAGTCCCCCGATGCACGTTGTGCACCGGCGAGTAGGCGTACAGTGCCTTGAACTCCTGCGGATCTTCGGGCGAGCCGTAGTCCCCCTCCCAGCCCGCGCCCTGTCCAAAACGATTGAAGCGCAGCATGTCCAGCACGCCCACCTGGGCGATCGCCGCCCCGAACAGGTCCGGCCGTTGCGTCAGGCACGCGCCGATGAGGAGTCCGCCGTTGGAGCGGCCGTGAATCGCGAGCCGGTGTACCGAGGTGTAGTGCTGCGCAATGAGCCACTCGGCGGCGGCAATGAAGTCGTCGAACACGATCTGCTTGTGCGTGCGAATGCCCTGACGGTGCCAGACTTCCCCATACTCCCCGCCACCGCGAATATTGGCGATCGCAAACACGCCGCCCATTTCCATCCAGGCGAGGCGCGAGGCGTTAAAGAGTGGCAGGGTTGACAGCCCGAAGCCGCCATAGCCATACAGCAGCAGCGGGTTGTCGCCCTGCAATTTGAGTCCCTTGCGGTGGGCCAGCAGCATCGGGATGCGCGTGCCGTCCTTGCCAGGGTAGAACACCTGGCGCTGCTCGAACGAGGCGGGATCGAACGCGACCTGCGGCGCGTGCACCAGGGTGCTGGCCCCAGACTCCAGGTCATAGCGGTAGATGGTCGGCGGGGTGATGAGATCGGTGAACGAGTAGAACGTCTCGCGATCCTCGGGATGGCCGTCGAAGCCGGCTGCGGTGCCGGGACCGGGAAGGCTGATTTCGCGACGCGGCGTGCCGTCCAGGCCGTAGGTCATGACACGACTGTGCGCGTCGTGCAGTGTCCTGACGATCAGCTGGTGATCGACCAGGGTGACGCTCTTGCCCCCAAGATCGATCGCGTCACGCCCCTCCGGGATCACATTCTTCCAGTTTGCTCGGGCGGGGTTCTTGGGGTCGATCGCCAGCACCCGTCCGTTCGGAGCGTTGAGCGAGGTGAGGAAATAGAGCCAGCCGGCGTCGGCGCCGACATAGATGTAGGCCGCCTCGAAGCCCTGCGCCACCAGGGTCGCGGTCGGCACGCTCGCCGTGAGATCGATCAGATACAGGTTCTCGCGTCCCTTGTCCCCGACCTCCCCTTCACCGGTGCGCACGATGAGCCAGCGGCCATCGGTTGACAAATGCGGCTCGAACTGCCAGTGCGGATGTGCGCCGTCCTCCAGCACGCGTCGATCAGCCGCCGCCGCCGTGCCCAGCGCGTGATAGTAGAGCGCGTTGCCCAGATCCTGAGTGCTGAGCTCCGCGCCCGGCTGCGGCGCCGGAAAGGCGCTGTAGTACAGGCCCCTCGCGTCGGGGGTGAATGCCGGCTCGTAGTACTTGGTGAAACGCATGACATCGGGCAGGTCCTGGCCGGCGGCCAGGTCGCGGACACGCCACTCAGTCCAGTCCGAACCTGACAGCGAAACAGCGTAGGCCAACAGGGTGCCGGCCCGATTGGGCACGTAACCGGTCACCACCGGGTTGCCCGCCGGCGGCAGCGTGTTCGGATCGACGGCGACCGCGGGCGGGTCGGTGAGCCGCGGCGCCGTCAGCAGCACGCTCTGGTCCTGGTGACCACTGTTGTTGGTATAGAAGTAGCGACCGCCTTCCTGGAACGGTATGCCGCTCTTCTCGAAATCATACAGTTCGGCGATGCGGGCGCGGATGCGCGGGCGCTGCGGCAGTGCCTCGAGATAGGTGTGCGTCAGCCTCGCCTGCGCGCTCACCCAGGCGCGGGTCGCGGGGGAATCGAGGTCCTCGAGCCAGCGATACGGATCCGCTACCGCCGTGCCGTGGTACTGCTCCACCACGGAGCCGCGGGCGGCGCTCGGATAGCTGAGCCTGTCGTGAGGTCGCCGCATGGGAGTCGCGGCACACAACGCCGCCAGGGATCCTGCTGTCCAGACGCCTGCGAGTATGAGCCCGCCGCGTTTTCGTGACATGAGGTCTTCCTCGAGGTGGATCTCGATTATGCCCCAGCGTCGTCCGCACGGTGCTGCGCTCCGCTCCAGCCGCGCAACCGGCGTAATGCCCGGCATCCTAGTAGAATTGCCGCATGCCGCGGCACATCGGAATCGTCGCCTGCTCCGCCGAGGGCGCGGCGCTTTGCTATCGGACCGTGTGTCTGGAGGGGGCGCAGTTACTGGGAGCGCTCGATCACCCCGAAGTCTCGATGCATACCCACTCGCTCGCCAAGTACATGAAGTGCATCGACCGGGACGACTGGCCGGGGGTCGGGGAACTGATGCTGTCCTCCGCCCACAGGCTCGCCAAAGCGGGCGCTGATTTCCTCGTCTGTCCGGACAATACGATCCACCAGGGGCTGCCGTGGGTGATCAGACGCTCACCCCTGCCATGGCTGCATATCGCGGAGGTGGTCGCGGCGCAGGCCGCCGAACGCGGGTTCCGCAGGCTCGGCATCATCGGGACGCGCTATCTCGTCGACGGCGAGGTCTATCCCGAAAAGCTGACCGCGCGCGGCCTCGGGTACCTGCGGCCGAACACCGCGGAACGCGCGGAAATCAATCGCATCATCTTCGAGGAACTGGTTGCCGGCGTTTTCAGACCCGAAGCAGTCGCCTGCTTCCAGCGGGTCATGGGCCGCATGAAGGATGAAGGCTGTGACGCCGTGGTGCTGGGCTGCACGGAGATCCCGCTGATCATGAACGACGCGAACTCCCCGCTGCCAACTCTCGACTCCACGCGCCTGCTGGCGCGCGCGGCATTGCAGCGCGCCGCACACCCCGTAGCCGTGCGCTAAGGATTCCTGCGCCCGAGAATCGCGGCGCTATTTCTTGCCTTCGAACTTGAAGGAGACCTTCACCTTGGCGCGGTAATTCTTCACTTTGCCGTTCTGCACCTGCATGTCCAGCTGCACCACCTCGACGATGCGCAGATCTCGCAGGGTCTTGGCAGCCTGGGTAACCGCTGCGCCCGCGGCCTTCTCCCAGGACTCGGTGCTGGTCCCGACCAGTTCGATGATCTTGTAGACGCTATCGGGCATGGATTTCTCACCTTCCCATGATGCTGCCGACTGTGAGTAATTGCAACGCGCTGCGCGAGGCGCCGGCCAGGCGGGCCCCGCGCGCGCGAACTGTGCACAAGAAGAAGGAGCGCCCATGAACTCGATGATGCATGAGTGGACGGCGGCAGCGGCAAGCCTGCTGGCGGGGATGGCGATGGCGGCGCCGGCGGAGGCGCCTCCCGCCCCCTACCAGCCGCTCGCTTTCCTGGTTGGCCATTGCTGGAGGGGCACGTTCCCCGACGGCAAGGCCACCGATGAGCATTGCTTCAGCTGGATCTACGGCGGCAAGTTCGTGCGCGATGAGCACGTCGTGCATCGCGGCGAAGGCCATGCCGACGGCTTGGGTGAATCGATTCATGTGTGGGATGCGGCGTCGAAGCAGCTGCAGTATCTGTACATCGAGAGCGCCGGCGGTTTCAGCCGCGGCACCGTCTCCGGCGAGGGCGACGCACTGGTGTTCCCGCCCACGAGCTACCTGGAGCAGGGCGAGACGCAAACCTATCGCAGCCGCTGGCAGCCTGCAGGCCAGGATGCCTACGACGTGGTGACCGAGTTCCAGGTGAAAGACCGCTGGGTGCCGGGGTTCAAGCTGCACATGGAAAAGGTGACGCCGGCGAAACTCAAGGAACCGAAGAGATAGCCGGCGGACGCGTAGCCCCTCGCCTGCCTGCGGGCGTCTCGGCGGGCCGACGCCATACGGGGCGGCGCACGAGCGTGCTCTTGCCGAACAGCGATTCGATGAGATCGACGGCCAGCACCGCGGTCTTGTTGTGCACATCGAACGCCGGGTTGAGTTCGACCACGTCCAGCGAAGCCAGGCGGCGCGTGTCGGCGATCATCTCCATGCACAGCTGCGCCTCGCGGTAGGTCGGGCCACCGGGCACCTGTGTGCCCACGCCGGGGGCGATATCAGGATCGAGGAAATCGACATCGAAACTCACATGCAGGTGGGTGTCGCTGTCGAGGCCCGCGAGCGCCTGTTCCATGGTCTGACGCATGCCCATCTCATCGACGTAGCGCATGTCGAACACGTCGAGGCCCTGCTCGTGGACGAAGCGCTTCTCACCCGCATCGACGCTGCGGATGCCGACCTGACGCACCCACGAGGGCTGAACGGCGGGCGACACTCCACCGAGCTCGGTCAACTCACGCGGTCCAAACCCGCACAGGCAGGCGAGCGGCATGCCATGGACATTGCCGCTCGGGGACAGCTCGCTGGTGTTGAAATCGGCGTGCGCATCGAGCCACAGCACCCGCAGCGTCCTGCCCTGCTCGCGGCAGTGGCGCGCCACCGCGCTGATCGAGCCGATCCCCAGACAATGATCGCCCCCCAGGAGGATCGGCAGCCGCTCCTGCTGCAGCTGCGCATACACCGCCTCGTGCACCAACTGGTTCCAGCGCAGCACCTGCGGCAGATGCCGGTACCCGTCCTGCGGCGGCTGCCAGGGATTTCCCGGTCCGTTCAGGTTACCGAGATCCAGCACTTCCAGCTCACGCTCACGCAACGCGGTGGCCAGTCCCGCTACGCGCAGGGCCTCCGGTCCCATGGACGCGCCCCGATCCGCCGCGCCCACGTCCGTGGGCGCGCCAATGAGAGTCGCCGCACGCAGGGCGCTCACGCCGGCACTCCGGGGCGAGCCGCAAGCTTGCGGGGCTCGGGCAACAGCAAGGCGAACAGGTCCTTCGGATCGTCCAGATCCGGCAGCAGATCGATCTGCCGCTGCGCGCCACGCTCCTCGTGATGAATGCGCAGCAGGTAGCGCAGGGAGGAGAAATCCTCCAACGCAAATCCGACCGAGTCGAAAATCGTGACGTCGCGATCGCTCACCCGTCCGGGCACTTGCCCCGACAGCACCTGGGTCAGCTCAGTGACCGGGAAAGCCGCGTTCATCTGCTGGATCTCGCCCTCGATGCGCGACTGCGGCTCGTACTCCACAACGACCCGCGCATCCTGACGCAACAGAATGTCCGGATGCAGTTCGGTCTTGCCCGGACAATCGCCACCCACTGCGTTCAGGTGGACGCCCGCTGTGATCATCTGCGGCGTCAGAATCGTGGCGTTGCGCTTGTCGGCCGTGACGGTCGTAACGATGTCGGCGCCCTGCACCGCCGCCGCGGTCGAGCCGCAGCGCACCACCTGAAGGTCCGGCAGATGCAACCGCGCAAGATTGTGCTCGAGCTTGGCGGTCGCAGCGGCATCGGTGTCGTACAGCCGCAGTTCGCGGATGCCGAGCATGTGATAGAAGGCGATGCTCTGGAATTCGCTTTGCGCACCGTTGCCGATGAGGGCCATCACCCGGCTGCCGGCGCGTGCCATGCGGCGGGCCGCGAGTGCCGAGGTTGCGGCTGTGCGCAGCGCCGTAGTGAGCGTCAGCTCCGCGAGCAGCAGCGGGTAGCCGGTCTGAACATCCGCGAGTACTCCGAACGCCGTCACCGTGAGCAGCCCCACTGCGGTGTTCTTCGGGTGCCCGTTCACGTACTTGAAGGCGTACAGCCGCCCGTCCGAAGCCGGCATGAGCTCGATCACGCCCAGCGGCGAATGCGTCGCGTGGCGCGGGGACTTGTCGAACACGCTCCAGCGCAGGAAATCCGCCTCGATCTCACCCGCGAGCTCCTCGATGAAGCGCGCCGCCCCGCGCCGGGCGACGAGTTCCTGGATGCGCTCGATACCAATGAAATCGACCATGACTGACTCCGTCGGCGGCCGTGAGGGCTCTGAGGGTCGTCGACCGCATTAGCATGGTCAGGCCGCCCACAACCAAAAGAAAGCCAGAAAGCTGTTCATAACTGGTACCGAGTTGATCACAATGTCAGGTACGGTTGACGTTTGTGCTATATAGTCCGCGGGGAGGCTAAAGTGGATGACACCGACCGCCAGCTGATCGGCCTGCTGCGCAACGACGCCCGTGCTTCGGTGGCCTCGCTGGCGAAGGCGCTGGGGGTCGCTCGCGGGACGGTGCAGAACCGCATGACGCGGCTGGCCGCCAACGGCACCATCGTCGGTTACACGGTGCGGCTGAAGCCCGACGTCGAAGAGCAGCGGATGCGCGCCTTCATGACCGTCGCGGTCGAGGGCAACCAGGTCGACGCGGTGATCAAGGCGCTGCGCGGCGACCCGGCCGTGGCGGCCCTGCACAGTACCAACGGGCGCTGGGACATCGTTGCCGAGCTGCGCGCCGACAGTCTCGAGGGTTTCGATCGCGTGCTGGCGCGCATCCGCCTGATCGAGGGAATCTCACAGACCGAGACGAGTCTGCTGCTGTCGACGTTCAAGTTCTGACTAGGAGCGTAGATGCCGCCATTACACGAACTACTCGGCCGGTTGCGGCAATTCCCGCGCAATCTCGGCGTGTTCATAGCGCATGCCGAACGACACTACGCCAGGCAGGCGAGCCGGGAACTGCTGGAGCTGTACTGGCGCGAGCACAGCGAGCACCCGGAGCTCACCGGTCGATCGCTGTACGTAGCCGTGGTCGCGCGGCGTCTGGGGCCAGACGCCACCAGCGCAACGGATGTCGTCAGGCGTGCCGAGGAGAGCTTCACCGACTGGCCGGTGGAGCGGGAGTTGAGCTTTCGTCACGTGGTGCACTACCAGATCTTCAATGAATACACGCGCCAGGGTCCGGCCCGCCAGGGCACCCGAACCAACATTGGCGAGGCGGTGGCGCGCATCATCCCGGAGGAGATCTGAAGGTAAGCGGATACCGTCAGCGTTGCCGCCTTCAGTTCGCTGCCCGCCTCAGAAATAGAAGCGGCTCAGCGTGTCGGCCACACACACCGGTTTCTCAATGCCCGCCGCCGACCTCCTCGACCCTGACGATCTCCGTCCGGGCGCGCACCCGCGCGCCGCTGCGCACCACGCCCGGAAAGCGCACGCGGTCACAGCCGTAGTTGAGCCCGAGCTTCATCCCCCCGGCAGTCAGCAGCTGCGGCAGGAAGTAGTTGACGAGCGCCAAGGTGAGGAACCCGTGGGCGATGGTGCCGCCGAAAGGACCCTTGGCGGCACGACTGCACCCGCCATGTCAGAGCCTCTCGATGACGGTCACGTTCGCCTGGCCGCCGCCCTCGCACATGGTCTGCAGGCCATAACGCGCACCGCGCCGTTCCAGCTCGTGAAGGAGCGACGTCATGAGCCTGGCGCCCGTCGCCCCGAGCGGGTGCCCGAGGGCAATCGCGCCACCGTTGACGTTGACCCGCGCGGGATCCGCGTCCAGGTCGCGTTGCCAGGCGAGCACCACCGAGGCGAAGGCTTCGTTGATCTCAACCAGATCGATGTCGGCGAGCCTCAGTCCGCTCTTCGATAGCGCGTACTGCGTCGCCGGAATGGGCGCAGTCAGCATCCAGATGGGATCCGCACCCCGAACCGAGAGGTGATGAATGCGCGCGCGCGGCGTGAGCTTGTGGCGCCTTAACGCGCCCTCCGAGGCGATCAGCAGCGCCGCGGCGGCATCGGCGATCTGGCTGGACACGGCCGCAGTGATGCGGCCGCCGGGGGTCAGCGGCTCGAGCGTCGCCATCTTCTCGAGCGTGGTGCCCACGCGCGGCGTCTCATCCTGCTCCAGGCCGTTCATGGGGGCTGTTTCGCGCGTGAAGAACCCGCGCTGAATGGCCTCGAGCGCGCGGCGGTTGCTCTCGAGCGCGAACTCCTCCATCTGCCGGCGGGTGATGTTCCACTTCGCGGCGATCATTTCGGCTGCGCGGAACTGCGACACCTCCTGGGTGCCATAGCGCTCGCGCCAACCGCGTGAACCACTGAAGGGGTCCGGGTGACCGAACGCTCGCCCGGCAACCATCGCCGCCCCGAGCGGAACCTGGTTCATGGTCTGCACGCCGCCGGCAACCACCAGGTCCTGCGTTCCGCTCATGACGCCCTGCGCCGCAAAGTGCACGGCCTGCTGCGATGAGCCGCATTGCCGGTCCACGGTGGTACCGGGAACATGCTCGGGCAAGCCCGCGGCGAGCCAACAGGTGCGCGCAATGTCGCCGGCCAGCGGTCCCAACTGATCGACGCAGCCGAAAATGACGTCATCGATCTGTCCCGGATCCACGCCGGTGCGTTCAATGAGCGACTTGATCGCGTGTGCGCCGAGATCCGCGCCATGCACCGCCGCCAGGCTGCCCTTTTTCCTGCCGGTCGGAGTGCGCACCGCGCCGACGATGTAGGCCTCGTTGCCCATCAATGGGTCCTTACTTTGCAGTGCCCTTGCCCTTGGGGGACGTGTCACGCGCTTGGTGCGCGTCCGGGTGCAGGTACATCTCGAGTGTGAAGCCCTGCTCGAAGCGGTAGCCGTGATCGACATCGCGCGGCTCGAGTCCGTTCAACGCCTCCTTGGCAAGCACCAGCGCGCGGCGGCTCTTCGCGGCGATGAGCGCGGCGAACGCGCGCGCCTCCTTCAGCAGACTCTTGGCCGGAACCAGCCTCTCGACCGCTCCCAGCCGGTACGCTTCGGCCGCATCGATGCGGCCACCCGTTAAGAAAGCCGCGCGCACCTTGTGCAGCGGAAACATGCGCGAGAGGTGCGAAGCGCCTCCCATGGCGCCGCGGTCAATCTCCGGCAGCGAAAAATAGGCGTCCTCAGACGCGATGATCACATCGCTCGCTCCGCAGATGCTGACGCCACCGCCGATCACGAAGGAGTGCACTGCGGTCACCACCGGTACCTCGCAATTGCGCACCGCGCGGAAGGTAAGGAAATTGCCGCGGTTGAGCTGCACGATCCGCTCGGGGCTGTGCTGCAGTTCCCTGATATCGACGCCGGCGCAAAAACCCTTGCCCGCGCCGCGCAGCAGCAGGCAGCGCACTTCCGGCCTCAAGCCCATGTTGGCAATGACCACGGCGAGTTCGTTCCAGGCCTTGCTGTCGAGCGCGTTGACCGGCGGTCGATCGAGAACCACCTCGCCGATGTGCGCGTGAATGTCAGTGCGGATGGCCACGTCGAGATAAATAAGTTAGCGCAGCAGCGCGAGCCAGTCGCGATCCCTCGGCCCGTAGGCTACGAAGAAAGGGTTCAGCAGCTCTTCGCGGGTGTTGTACCGCAGCGGCTCGCCGTCCAGGCGGCTCACGGTACCGCCCGCCGCTGTCAGGACCGCGTGCGCAGCCGCCGTGTCCCACTCGCTGGTGGGCCCCAGGCGCGGGTACACATCCGCGGCGCCCTCGGCAACCATGCAGAATTTGAGCGAGCTGCCGACGGGTATCAGCTCGTGAGCTCCGACTCGCGTGAGAAACGCATCGAGTGAGTCGCCGCGGTGCGAGCGGCTGCCCACGACTCGCACCGGCGCGCCGGCTCGCGCCGGTACGTGAATCTCCTCGCACGGAGCCGAGGATCTCTGACGCCACGCGCCCACGCCCGGAAAGCCGCGGTAGCTCATGTCCGTCACCGGAACATGCACCACGCCCAGTGCCGGCGCATGCCCTTCGATGAGCGCGATATTCACGGTGAACTGACCGTTGCGCGACAGAAATTCCCGGGTGCCGTCGAGCGGATCCACGAGCCAGTATCGCCGCCACTGCGAGCGCTGTGCGAACCGCATGTGCACCGCCTCCTCGGACAGCACCGGTACGGCGGGCGTGAGTTCGCGCAGCGACTCCAGAATGAGCCGCTGCGCGCGCAGATCGGCAGCGGTGAGCGGGGATGCATCGGCCTTAGGCCGCACGGCGAGCTCACCGCTTGCGTAGATCTCGAGGATCTCCTGCCCCGCCCGCCGGGCGATTGCGGCCACGCGGGCCAGCAGCTCGTGCGACGCGCCACTCATGCGCCGCCGGTTACCTTGAGGGCTTCCAGGTGCGCGACGATCCGCTCGGCGGCCTGCTCCGGGTCGAGCGTGGTGGTGTCGATGCGTATCTCCGGGCTCTCGGGCGCCTCGTAGGGTGAATCGATGCCGGTGAAGTTCTTCAGCTCGCCGCGCCGCGCCTTCCTGTACAGCCCCTTCACGTCGCGCCGCTCGGCTTCCGCCAGGGGCGTGTCCACGAACACCTCGAAGAACTCCCCGGGCGCAAACAGCTCGCGCGCCATGCGCCGCTCGGAGCGGAACGGTGAAATGAAGGACACGAGCACGATGAGGCCCGCGTCGACCATGAGCCTGGACACCTCGGCGACACGGCGGATGTTCTCGACGCGATCCTGGGCCGTGAAGCCCAGGTCCTTGTTGAGCCCGTGCCGGACATTGTCACCGTCGAGCAGATAGGTGTGTCTTCCGGCGGCGGTGAGCTTTTTCTCGATGCGGTTGGCGATGGTGGATTTGCCGGCGCCCGAGAACCCCGTGAGCCACAGCACGCACGCCTTCTGCCCCTTCAGCCGTGAGCGCGCCTGCTTGTCGACGTCAAGCGCCTGCCAGTGCACGTTCTGCGAGCGCCGCAGCGCGAAGTTGATGAGGCCGGCGCCCACGGTGCCGTCGTTGAGGCGGTCGATGAGGATGAACCCGCCGAGCGCGCGATTCTCGGCGTAGGGCTCGAACGGGATCGGCCGGTCGAGCTCCAGCTCGCACACTCCGATGTCGTTGAGTTCGAGCCGTTCGGCGGCCGTGTGCTCCAGGGTGTTGACGTTGATCTTGTGCTTGAGCGGGCTGATGGTCGCCGAGACGGTACGCGTGCCCGCCTTCATCAGGTAGGCACGCCCCTGCAGCATGGGCTCATCGTGCAGCCACACGATGGTCGCCTCGAACTGGTTGGCCACCTGCGGCGGCGAGTCGCCCGCGGCGATGACATCGCCGCGGCTGACGTCGATCTCGGAATCGAGCGTGAGGGTGACGGACTGTCCGGTGACCGCGGCCTGCAGATCCCCGCCCGCGGTCACGATGCGCGCGACGTGGCCCTCGCGACCCGAGGGTAACACGCGGATGCGATCGCCCTTCTTCACGCTGCCGCTGACGATCTGTCCGGCAAAGCCACGGAAGTCCGCGTTCGGCCGGTTGACCCACTGCACCGGCAGGCGAAACGCCGCGCCGCCGCTGCCCGCATCGACCGCGACGCTCTCCAGGTGCTGCATCAGCGTCGGGCCCGCGTACCAGGGCATGTTGGGGCCGTGCGCGATGACGTTGTCGCCGTGCACCGCGGAGAGCGGAATGGGCGTGATGTCGGTAAGCCCAATGCGCGCGGCGAAGCCGCGATAGTCGGCGAGGATCGCCTCGAAGGTGGCGCGCGAGTAGCCCACCAGATCCATCTTGTTGATCGCCAGCACCGCGCGCGAGATGCCCAGCAGCCGCACCAGGAAACTGTGGCGGCGCGTCTGGGTGAGCACGCCCTTGCGGGCATCGATGAGAATGACCGCCAGATCCGCGGTCGAGGCGCCGGTCACCATGTTGCGGGTGTACTGCTCGTGCCCAGGCGTGTCGGCGACGATGAACTTGCGCCGTTCGGTGGAGAAGAAGCGGTAGGCCACGTCGATGGTGATGCCCTGCTCGCGCTCGGCCGCCAGCCCGTCGACCAGCAACGCGAAGTCCAGCTCGGTGCCGCGCGTGCCGACTCTGTGTGAGTCGTGCTCGAGGGCCACGAGCTGGTCGTCGAATATCAGTTTCGATTCGTACAACAACCGGCCGATGAGCGTCGACTTGCCGTCATCGACCGAGCCGCAGGTGATGAAGCGCAGCAGGCTCTTGCGCTCGTGCGCGCGCAGGTACGCGCCGATGTCGCTGGCGATGAGATCGGACTGGCGGGCCATCAGAAATAACCCTCCTGCTTCTTCCTCTCCATCGAAGCCACCGCGTCGTGGTCGATGACGCGGCCCTGGCGCTCCGAGGACCGGGCGAGCAGCATTTCCTGGATGATCGCCGGCAGTGTGTCCGCCTCGCTCTCGATGGCGCCGGTGAGCGGATAGCAGCCGAGCGTGCGGAAGCGCACCTTCTTCATGACCGGTTGCTCGCCGGGCAAAAGTGGCATGCGCTCATCGTCCACCATGATGAGCGTCCCACCACGCTGCACCACCGGCCGCGGGGCGGCAAAGTACAGCGGCACGATCGGAATCTGCTCCAGCCAGATGTATTGCCACACATCGAGCTCGGTCCAGTTCGACAGCGGAAACACGCGCAGGCTCTCTCCGGGGCGCTTGCGGGCGTTGTAGAGCGACCAGAGCTCGGGGCGCTGCTGCTTGGGGTCCCAGCGGTGCTGGGCGGACCGGAACGAAAAAATGCGCTCCTTGGCACGACTCTTCTCCTCGTCGCGCCGCGCGCCGCCGAAGGCCGCATCGAAACGGTACTTGTCGAGCGCCTGGCGGAGCGCCTGGGTCTTCATGACATCGGTGTGCAGCTGCGAGCCGTGGGTGAAGGGGCCAATCCCCAAGCGCAGCCCCTCCGGGTTCACGTGCACCAGCAGCTGCATGCCGAGCTGCTGCGCGAGTGCGTCGCGAAACTCGTACATGGCACGGAACTTCCAGGTGGTATCCACGTGCAGCAGCGGAAACGGCGGCAGCGCCGGATAAAACGCCTTCACGGCGAGGTGCAGCATCACCGCGCTGTCCTTGCCGATGGAATACAGCATCACCGGGCGCTCGCACTCCGCGACCACCTCGCGCAGGATGTGGATGCTCTCCGCCTCGAGCCGTTGCAGGTGGGTGAGAGCCACCGCGGCCGGTACCGCACTACCGGCCGTCGCCTGTGTGCCGGGCGTGTCGCTCGCGGCTCGACTCATGTCACAGACTCCCTCAGCAGAGCGGCCGCGACCCCAGGCCCCCGGGTCGGCCTGCGCCCGGATCACAAAACTAGTTTACGCGGAGCACCGGACAAGCGTAACTCGCTCAAAAACGGCCGGTGGAGAACGCGCACCGAGCCCGTGGGACGCGCGGTGGCAGGAATGCGACGAAGCAACTGGAGGCAGCTGCCCGGCCGTGCTCTACTGGCGGGCGTGCTCCGTCACGCCCAAGTGCTGCTGTGCGCCTGTCTGCTGGGGATCCTCTTCTCCGTGGCTCTCGCGGCCGACACCACGGAGACCGCAGCTCCCGCACCCAAGCCACCGCCGGCAGACCCAACCGAGGACCAGCTCGCCGAAGTCATCGTGCAAACCACGGAGCCCAGGTTCGTGGCTCCGACGCGGCGTGACCGCATCGGCAGGATCTGGGCGCCCGTGCTCATCGACGGCAAAGGACCCTATCGCCTCGTGCTCGATACCGGCGCCAACCACTCGGCGGTCACCGGGCGCACCGCGCAGCTGCTCGGGACAATCCCCTCAGAGGACGGGACCACTCGGGTGACCGGATTCACCGGCTCCGCCGTGGTGCCCACCATTCACGTCGGCCGCCTGGAGGTGGGCGACCTGCTCCTCGGTCCTGCGGATCTGCCGGTGCTGGCGGATGTTTTTGGCGGCGCGCAGGGTGTGCTCGGTATCGAGGGACTGGCCGACATGCGGATTTACGCGGACTTCGGGCGCGATCAGCTGATTATCTCGCGCTCCCACGGCGAGCGCGCCCGCCGTGATTTCACCGTCGTGCCGCTCACGTTGATCCGCGGCGGCCTGCTGGTAGCCGACGTGCGCGTGGGATGGGTGCGCGCCAGGGCCATCATCGACACGGGTGCCCAGGGGACCGTCGGCAACCTCATGCTGCGCGACGCCCTGATGCGACATCCGCCGCGCAACGCGGCGCACGAGGACATCATCGGCGTGACCCTCGACGTGCAGGGCGGTGACAACATACAGGCACCAGACATCGACTTTGGTCACCTGAGCGTGCACGGCGTGCGCGTCACCTTCGGTGACATGTATCTGTTCCAGCACTGGAAGCTGACCGACCAGCCAACACTGACGCTCGGTATGGATCTGCTCGGATCCTTCGACGTGCTGATCATCGATTACAACCGGCACGAGCTGCAGATCCGGCTGCGCGGTGCGAAGCTGCCGGACTAGTGCTCAGGATGTGCCTCGCCCGCGTTGTCCCATGCGCAGGAACCGCCGTCGTTCGTTCCACTGGTGCCGCGCATGCAGCCGCTCGGACTGGTTTGCAGCTTCCGCTGGCAGCGCCTGCAGGGCGCGCAGCGCGGCGGCATGCGCCATGGCGACTGCCGGGTCGGTCTGCAGCAACGCGCGATAGTGTTCGAGGAACGGCTGCTCGGCCGGCGCGCCCCCGCCGGTGAGCAACTCCCGCGCGTGCGCTCCGATCGCAGCGCTCTCACTCGCGGGCAGATCATCCGCGTACGCGAGCGCGTGATCGACATCCGCGATCAGCCGGTACAGAGGCTGTAGCCAGGCCCATTCCGGGCTGGTCGTGATCTGTCGCAGCCGCTCCAGCGGCGAGGCCGGCGGCGCAAAATGGCGCTCCGCCTCCAGCAGCGCTCCCAGCACGCCCTGCAGGGCGACACTGCTCTCCCGAAGACTGTCCAGCCACGGACGGTCTGATGACATGTCCTTTAGCCTACCCGCTGCCCGTGGACGGCGCCAGGCAGCAACCCTAAGCTGCAATCGGCGAGCTCGCCAATGCACGCGAGCGTGACGTCCGCCGGCGGATAGGCCTGCAGCTCGCGTGCGTCCAGCGCGTAGTGCCCCTGGCGCGGAAAGACGGTGGTCAGGCGCTCGCGCCACGCCTGCTTCATGGCGGCGAGGATGCGCAGCTTGTCATCGACCATGACGTAGTGATCGGCGGGAAAGCGCCGCTCGATGGCTTCCAGCATCTGCTCCTTGTGCAGGTAAATGAGGACTCTCCCCGCCACCGCGTCCCACAGGCCGGCGCGCTGCACCTTGCGCGGCTGGAAGACCACGTCGCCGTCGGAGAGGATGACCGTGGTTCCGAGGCGCGCGCAGCGCGCCAGCGCCGCCAGCGCACCTGGATAGAGCCGGTCGGCGAACGGGTAGTCCACCAGAAAGAACGACACCCGCAGCAGCTGCGGATCGTCGAGGTTCTCCAGGCGATAGCGCTGCAGAGCCCCCAGATAGTCGGCGTACCCGAGCTGCGCGCGCAGCTCCTCGAAAATTGCCCAGTAACGGTCGCGGCTGGCGTGACCGAACTCGCGCTGCAGATGTGCGCTCAGATCGGCTTGTACGGCGTCGTTGTCGAGCAGTGTGTTGTCCACATCGAACAGGAACACGAGATTCGTCGCCGTATCCGCCATGGGGGGTGCCCCGCGCCGTCGCCTGTGAGCCAGTGTACGCTGCGGGGCAAGACCGCAGACGCGGGCCTGTCAACCCGGCGGTCGCACGCGCGTTGCCAGCGCTCAGAGGTTCTGCGCACGGAGGTACGGGGAGTGAATATCGAGGCTCGCCGACGTCGCCTGCTCGCGACCGTGGGTCTGGGCGTCCTGCTCGGCGCCCTCGCCAGTTGCCACTACGGCTCCAATTACAGCCTGCCGACCATTGATGTGCCGAACGCCATAGCGATCGCGGACGTCGATGGCGACGGCACTCCCGATCTGCTGGTTGCCACGACCGCCGACCAGGGCAATCCGCACAACCCGGGCTTCGCCAACGTCATCCTGGGCAACCACGGCTCCCCGGGTACGTTCCACACCGGCGTGCGCTACCCGACGACGGGAAACGACCCCTCCAGCATAGCGGTCGCGGACCTCACCGGCTCCGGATCCCAGGACCTCGTGATTGCGAACTTCGGCGCCGGCAGTGTCTCGGTATTCCTGCACGGAGCGACTCCGGGTACCTACCAGTCCGCGGTCGACGTACCGACCGGCGGGCAGCCGAACCAGCTGGTGATCGGCGACCTCAATGGCGACGGCAAGCCGGATCTCGTGATCGCGGACGCGAGTGCCACCGGCAACGCCATCGTCCTGTTCCAGGACCCGGCTAACCCGGGGCATTTCCTCCCGCCGACGAAGCTCGCGACCGGCAACACCACTGCCGCGGTCGCGATCGGAGACCTGAACGGCGACGGCGCGCCCGATATCGTGGCCGCCACCTCCGACGCCAGTGGCAACAATGGCGCCGTTTACATCTTCTATCAGAACGCCGCCAGTGCCGGCACGTTCCTGGCGCCGGTGACGGTGCCTGCGGGGACGCAGCCCCAGGCGGTCAGGATCGCGGATGTGAACCACGACGGCCTGCAGGACATTGTCGCGGCCAATTTTGGCCCGGGCGCCGATGGCAAAGGATCAGCGGGAGTCTCGGTGCTGCTGCAGGACGCGGCGCATCCGGGCAGCTTTCTGCCGCCGGTCACGTACGCCACCCATGGGGGGGCCATCGATGTCGCGGTGGCGGATCTGGACGGTGATGGCAAGCCGGACCTGGTCGTTGCGAATCTCGGACCCACTCCCACGGGCAGCGTGTCCGTGCTGCTGCAGGATCCAGCGCGACCGGGTGTGTTTCCTGCGGCCACGAGCTACCTGGGGCTCGGCCAGCCACTCTCGGTGGCGATCGCCGATCTCAACGGCGACGGTCATCCGGACATTGCGGTGGCCGATGGCGCCAGCGCCATCGTCATGCTGCAGAGCGCGACCTCGCCCGGTACGTTCGCGCAGCCGGTGCAAGTCGGGAATTAAGGCAGTCGCGCACCTAGCGCGCGCTGTAGCCGCGCGCATCGAGGCAGGCGATCATGGCGCGGCGATAGTCCGCCACGCTTCCCGATGACTGCTGCGACGAGCGAGTGGGATCGAAACCCGTCTGGTTCGCCGCCCAGCTGTGGCACTCGTAACGGTCCTTCTGCGTCTGCTCATCGGTTTGACCGTTGCGGGGATAGAGGTATACGTCCGAGCCACCGCTGCCGCCGTACTGTGGGGCGTCGCTGTATGTGCCGCCGGAGGATGAGTCGGTTGCGTCGGTGCCCGCCACCGGCGGCGGATCCGTCACGACATAGCCGTTGTCGCCCGGGCTCCAGGTGTAATAGAGGTTATTCCAGTAGTAGTAGGGCAGCCCACCCCACCAGAACGTGGCATAGCCGAACGGAAGTATCGGCAGGAACCAGGCAAAACCGGGGTTGAAATAACAGTGCGGCCAGAAGACGCCGTGCCAGTAGCCGCCGCCCCAGGCGTGCCCGCCGTTCCAGCCGGGTACGAAACCTCCGCCGCCCGAGTAGCGAGTAGCGGCGTGCATCGCGCTGGTGCCCGCGAAACGTCCGTGCGCGGCCGCATGAAAGGTCTGCGCGCCAGGGGCGCTGGCGAAGTGAGGCCCGGCATAATAGTGCCCGCCCGCGGCACCGGCGAAATGCCCGCCCGCGGCACCGGCGAAATGCCCGCCCGCGGCGCCGGCGAAATGCCCGCCGCTGAAATGTCCGCCACTGGAGTGGCCACCGCCGCCCATGGCGTGCCCGCCCCCGAAGTGACCCCCGCCCCCTGCTCCGGAGGAATGGCCTCCTCCCCCGCCTGCGGAGTGGCCGCCACCTCCGGAGTGGCCTTGCGCGTAGGTCAAAGCTGGCGCACCCGCTACCGCAACGCCGAGCAGCAGGGCTCCGACGGTCCGTATAAGTCGTGTGCTGGCTCTGTTCACTCTCATCACCCCGTTGTAGCAACCGCGGTCCTTGAAGGTCCCCGGCTACTGGATTAGACGCCCCGCGGGCGCACCTGTTCAAGCTGACGTACATTAAAACGCAGTCACGCACCGGCGCGTTGACCGCCATCGCAACGATGCGACCGGCTTGACATTTCTTGAGGCAATTCATCGATCTGTGCGCACGCCCGGTTCATGGCCGGTTCAGCTCGCGCGCGCACGCTTCCGTTCCCGTGTAGCCGGGGCTCAATAGACCATATTGAGGGCGATGGCAGGCGTGACACTGGCCGTCGCGTTACGCCCCGCGACGAACATCCTCACGCCCACGAGCAGACCGACGCTGCTGTTCCAGTTGTATTCGATCGCCGGGGCGAGACCCAGGGAGTATGCGGACCCTGAACGGGCACGAAAATCGGTGACACCGGGAGCGCCGGCCGCTGAGGGCAGGCTGCCGCTCACGCCGGTGCTGTCCTCGTGCTGATAGACGATATCGAGCGCCAGCACCCAGTTTCGCGTGACGCTGTACTCCCCCGCTGCATCCGCCGTGAAGGAATCGCCGGGGTACACCCGGCCGCGAAATCCACTCGCAGTCCCATAGACGCTCACATCGTGCACGCCCACGGAGGAAGACACCGCGTACGTGAGGTCAAGCCGTACCCGCAGAATCCGCCCATTGGGCATCCACAGGTAATCCTGGGAATAAATCGACAGGCCTGTGGTGTACGCCCCCGCCCCGAAGCCGTCGCTGGCGCGCCCGAGGCGCTCGTAGCGCCCGGTGGGCAGGGTTTCATCGATCACCAGCGCGATCGCGGGCAGGAGGCGACCGTCCTGAAATCGCGTCAGGCCGTAGCCGGCCTGCAAACTGAGATCACCTACGCCGACACTTGAGCTGTTGGCCGCTCCCGCGGGCTCGTTGAAGCCGAACCGAGGAATGAAGCCCACGGAAACCCGGTCGGTGAGCCCGTACAGAATGTAACTCAGAGAGCCGATATCGTGTTCGCGGGCACTCGCGTGCCGTGTGCCATGCAGGTCGAAGCGCCCGTCAGTCATCACGTCGTAGAGGTAGGGCTCGACCAGCATGTGCCCCTGCGGCAGCGTTGCCGCGGAAGGCGCGAGCATCGGTCCCGTCCACCAGGCGTCGTCGCGCGATTGATCGGCAGCCGCGGCAGCACCGCTCGCCACCATCACGGCGCAGGCCAGCCCGTGTCTCAACACGCTCGCTCGGGTTGTGTCGTGCCACACGCCTGTCATTCGCTCACGTCCTGTCATCAGCGCCGCGCTCACCGCTGCGGTTGCGCACATGATCGCCGCCTCACGCCCCGCCGCGCACTCCGTTTCCTGCTGTGACGTACATCACACTGCGGGCCCGATTAACTTTCCGTCACAATCGTCAGCAGTCCTGAACCTGCGACGTTGTTAACGCCCAGAAGCCGGGGCTTCCGGCTCAATACCGACCGCTTAACAGGCGCTTTCAGGAGGAGAATCCATGTTGAAGTCCATCCGTACCGCTCTGACCGTCGCTGCCGTGACCCTGTCGCTCAGCGGCCTTGCCACCAACGCGATGGCCGACACGCAGTGGCAGAAGACGCACCCGCGCCGCGAGCAGGTGAACAATCGGCTGGCCAACCAGAACAAGCGCATCCGCCAGGAGCGCAAGGAAGGCGAGATCACCAAGGCGCAGGCGGCGAAGCTGCACCGTGAGGACCGCGCCATCCGCAAGGAAGAGCGCACCATGGCGAGCACCAATCACGGCCACATCACCAAGGCCGAGCAGAAGGCGCTCAACCAGCAGGAGAACCAGGTCAGCAAGCAGATCGGCAAGTAGTCTCCCCTGACCTCGAGCGGCGGGAGCGCGGTGCACTGCGCTCCCGCCGTTTTGTTTCAGCCGCACTCGAGGCAAGATGAGTGCTGCAGTGCGAGCCGCTCAGGCCTTGAGTGAGAACGGCGTGAAGTTCGTGCCGCGATCGTAGTAGTCCTCCTGCTCGATACGCTTCAGAAAGCCGACGATCCGGTAGGTCACCGGGGTCATGATCACTTCCCACGCCGATTTCAACACGTATTGCGTCGTAGTCACCGTGAGCAGCTCGCCGCTCGGCCACAGGCCCGCGAACGCGATCGTATAGAACAGCCCGGAGTCGACCAGTTCCCCGCAGAGCGTGGAGCCGACGATGCGTGTCCACAGCCAGCGGCCCGAGCTCCAGAGCTTCATCTTCGCCAGCACGTAGCTGTTGACGAACGAGCCGCACCAGAACGCCACGATCGAGGCGCCGATGATGCGCGGCGTGTTGCCGAAAATCTCTTCGACCGCCGGCTGCTTGTGGCGCCAGAAATCCGCGGGCGGCAGGTGCACGATCACCGCGGACATGAGTGCCGCGAACACCAGCGCCGCAAAGCCGCTCCACACGACGCGGCGGTCGCGCGCATAGCCATACACCTCGGTGAGGATATCCCCGAAGACGTAGGAGATCGGAAAGAACAGCACGCCCGCCATGAACGTCACCGGCCCCCACAACGGCACGTGCACGGTTGATACCTTGGCCGGACCGATGAGGTTCGCGCACAGCAGCACGCACACGTACGCGCCTAGGATGAGGTCGTAGTAGCGGTAGCTCTTCAACGGCCCGGATCACTCAAGCCGGCAGCACCGTGCCCACGGCCTCGCCGAAACCGATGCGCGCGTACCCCTGCCGTTCGCACCAGCCCCGCAGCGTGACCCGATCGCCGTCCTCGAGGAAGGTGCGTGTCTCGGCACCGGCGAGCGCGATCGGCTGCCGGCCACCGCCGCTCAGCTCCAGCAGCGAGCCGCCCTCCGTCGGCAGCGGACCGGACTGTGTACCGCTGCCGAACAGGTCCCCGGCGTTCAGGTTGCAGCCGTTCACGGTGTGGTGCGCGAGCATCTGCGCGACGGTCCACCACGAGTCGCGGAAGCTCGCATGCGACAGGCGCTGCGGCCCGAGATTTGCAGCGCGCATGCGCGCGCTGTCGAGCCACACCTCCAGTTGAATATCGATGGCGCCCGCTTCGCGCAACGCGCCGTCATCGAGGTACGCAAGCGGCGGCGGCTCGCCGGCCGGTCGACTCCAGCCAGCACGAAACGGTGCGAGCGCCTCGAGCGTCACCACCCACGGCGAGACCGTGGTCGCGAAGTTCTTGGCCAGAAACGGACCCAGCGGCTGGTACTCCCACGCCTGGACATCGCGCGCCGACCAGTCATTCAGGAGGCACAGTCCAAAAACATGCTCCTCGGCCTGCGCCAGCGGCACGCTGCGGCCGAGCTCATTCCCACGCCCGACGAATACGCCCACTTCCAGCTCGTAGTCCAGCCGCCGCGTGGCGGCGAGCTCCGGCCGCGCGGCCCCCGGCGGCAGCACCTGTCCCATGGGCCGCGCAAAGTCGTAACCCGACACCCGGATCGAGGAGGCGCGGCCGTGGTACGCGATCGGCAGCCACTTGTAATTCGGGAGCAGAGGATTGTCGGGGCGGAACAGCCGGCCCACGGCGGTGGCGTGATGGATCGAGGCGTAGAAGTCGGTGAAGTCGCCCACCTGCGCCGCGACGCGGTACTCCACGGCCTTCTGCGGAATGAGCCGCGAGCGCAGTGGCTCCGCCAGCGCGGAGTCCGTGCGCAGCGCCGCCGACAGGGCCGCCCGCAGCGCCGCGCTGGCCTGCGCTCCGAGGCCCATGAATGTATTGAGAACCGGCTGGGCACACGCGGCGAGTGCCTGCGCGGCGAGCCCGTCAAAGAGGCTCAGGCCATGCAGCGCGCCGAGGTCCAGCACCTGATCGCCGATGGCGACGCCGCCGCGGAAGTGCTCCGCGCTGCGCGCGCGCCGGAAGGCGCAGAACGGCAGGTTCTGAATGGGAAAGTCGCTTGCGGGTGCGTTCGCGGAGCTGACCCAACTGCTGAGCTTCGGGTCGTGCGTGGCGTTGATCGCGGTCACGGCCATGGACGTGTGTCCGCTGCGGCTCAGGGGCCACGCCGTGCGCGCGGCGCCGGCGTCGCTAAGTCCGGTGCGAAGTTCTTCTTCAGGCCCCGCCACACCTGCGCGTAATCGCCCTGCAGGAGCGGTGTCTCGAGCGCGTAGCGCGTCGGCCGGATCACCGTGCGTGTCTCGAACATGAAGGCCATGGTGTCGGTGATGTGCGCCGGCCTGGACGTGTCGGCTGCGATTGCCTTGTCATAGGTCGCGGCATCCGGTCCGTGCCCGCTCATGCAATTGTGGAGCGACGCCCCGCCCGGAGCGAAGCCTTCCGCCTTCGCGTCGTAGACGCCTTCAATCAGTCCCATGAACTCGCTGGCGACGTTGCGATGGAACCAGGGCGGCCGGAACGTGTCCTCCATCGCCAGCCAGCGGGGCGGAAAAATCACGAAGTCGATCGCATCCACACCCGGCGTATCGCTGATCGACTGCAGCACCACAAAAATCGACGGATCGGGATGATCGTAGCTGATCGAGCCGATGGTGTTGAAGCGCCGCAGGTCGTACTTGTAAGGCGCATTGTTGCCATGCCACGCCACCACATCGAGCGGCGAGTGGTCGATGCGCGCCGACCACAGGTGGCCGGCGAACTTCGCCACCAGTTCGAACTCCCCCTCCCGGTCTTCGTACCAGGCGACCGGTGTCTGAAAGTCGCGCGGGTTGGCGAGTCCGTTGGAGCCGATGGGCCCGAGGTCCGGCAAACGAAACGGCGCGCCGAAGTTCTCGCACACGTAGCCGCGCGCCGCGCTCTCCAGCAGCTCCACCCGAAAGCGCAGGCCGCGCGGTATCACGGCGATTTCCAGCGGCTGCACCTCGATAAGGCCCTGCTCGGTGGCGAGGCGCAGGGCGCCCTGCTGCGGCACGAGCAGCAGTTCCCCGTCGGCGTCATAGAAGAAACGCTCGCTCATGGAGCGGTTGGCCGCATACCAGTGAATGCCGCAGCCCAGCTGCTGGTCCGGCGAGCCATTACCCCCGAGAGTGGCGAGAGCCGCGATGAAGTCCGTCGGCTCGCGCGGCAGCGGCGGCGGGCTCCAGCGCAGCGGGTTCGGTGAGGGCGCGGACTCATCGAAGCGGCTGGTGATGTGGCCATCATCGATGCGCCGGAAGACATCGTGAACCGCCGCCGGCCGGATGCGGTACAGCCAGCTGCGCCGGTTGGCGTGCCGCGGCGCGGTGAAGGCGGTCCCGGAGAACTGCTCCGCATACAGCCCGTAGGCGCAGCGCTGCGGCGAGTTGCGTCCCTGCGGCAGCGCGCCTGGCAAGGCCTCGCTCGCGAAATGATTGCCGAAGCCGCTGTGATAACGCGGCCCGGCGCCGGCGGCCGCTCCGGCAACGGTGCTCATACAGCTCACTCCCGCCTGGGGTTGCGCACACTATAATGTCGTACCAACGATTGCGCACTCGCGGTTGAAGTCAGTCATCACCTGTCCGTCCTGCGGTGCACGGCCGAGCCGCGCGGCTTCGCGAGTGGAGCTGCTAACATGCAGGCCGTGTCGGGACTGAACTTGTGGCTGGCGGCTGGCGTGCTCGCGTGCAGCTCGTTGGTGTGCGCCCCGCAGCTGCACGCCTCCGACAGCGCGGCGGCGCCGCTGACGCCGGTCGCACACTCCGCGCTTGTGACCCTGGAAGCGGGCCCCACAGCCGCGGGGCTGGTGCTGCGGCTGCGGCACACCGCCGATCAGACACCCGTGTCGGTGACTGATCTGACGGTGGCCGTCGATGGCAAGAGCCAGCTCGCCATGCGACGTGCGGACGGCTCGTGGTTCGTACCCCTGTCCGGCGCCGCCCTTGCAAACGAGCAGCTCGACGTGGTGGTTGCACACGATGGTATCCGCGAGGCTCTCGGCGGCCGGATCAGCGTCGCCGGCGCAGGCACCCCCAGCGCGCGCAACGCCAACGGCGCGGCGAGCGTGCTGCGCGATCACAAGCAGGTGGCGTGGTGGATCCTCAACATCACGATCGTGCTGATCGCGGCGATCGCGATCTCACGGCGCCTGTCGTGACCTGGCGCGCGGCTAGGTGCGCAAGCTCAAGGGCGTCGGTCCTGCGGTTCGAGCACCAGCAGCCTGAATGAGCCCGGCTGGATCGCCGGCCGTGGATGCGGGTGTTCGGGTGTGGCCGCCGGCGGCGCGCCAAAATCCGCGGTCACCAGATAGATACGGTGGCTGCGCACATCCAGCGCCATGGTGCGGGCGCCGCGCCGTGTCGGCACTGACTGCGCGACCCGCAGAGCACCGGAGGCACTCTGGCTCACCACCGTGAGTGTGCCCTCGCCGCACGATGCGAACGCCAGGCGGCTGCCCGGATCGAAAGCCGCCGCGTCGACGCCCTCGCCGATGGGTGCGGTGCCCAGCACGTGCCCCGATCGGGTTTGGCGTCCAGCGGGATGGTGCCGATGACTTCGTCGGTCTTTGCATCGACGGCGGTCGCGTTGCGCCCGCGCCCGTTGAACGTGAACACGCGGTGGCTGGCGGCGTCGTAGAGGATGGCGTCGGGGTTCTCGCCGGTGGTCTTGATCTCCTTGAGCCGCGCGAGCGTCTTCAGATCAAAGACGACGATGACGCCCGCGCGCCCGGCGCTGATGTACCCGCGGCCGAGGTCAGGAGCGAGCGCGATCCCATGCGCGCCCGGGGTATCGGCAATCTCGCCCGCCACCGCCCGCTTGTCGGTATCAATGACCTGTACACGCGTGCCGTGCGCGATGAAGAGGCGATGACCACCGGGTTCGAACGTGAGGTAGTCCCAGCCCTCGTCCCCGGGCAGGGGCACTTCGTGGGCAATGCGATACTGCGGGCCGGCCTGCGCGTGTGTCGTGACCAGAACCACTACCAGCGCGCCCACCAACGCCAGGCACCCCGGGGACGCGAGACGGAACATGCGTGTCATCTGAGCTCTCCTTAATCTCTTCCTCACACAGCGCGCGACGCGCGCACTCCAGGGGGATTCTCCGCCCCCATCAGTGGATCAGCCGCGCGCACAGGTCCAGCAGCGGCCCGGGCAACAGCCCCAGCAGCAGCACCGCCGCGGCATTCAGTCCCAGCGCCAGGCGCACGCCCGCCGCAGCCTGCGCCGGCGGCAGGTGCGGCGCCGGCTCATCGAAGTACATGAGCTTGATCACGCGCAGGTAGTAGTAGGCGCCCACCACCGAGGTGGCGGCCGCGATGACCACCAGCCACAGGTGGTGGGTTTCCCACAGCACCTGAAAGATCCGCAGCTTCGCCCAGAAGCCGACCAGCGGCGGCACTCCGGCGGTCGAGAACATCAGCACCATCATGGCCAGCGCCAGCGGCGGATCGCGCTGGTACAGGCCCTTGTAGTCCTCGAGCTGGTCGGCCTCGAAGCCCTTGGCACTCGCCAGCAGGATCACACCGAAGGAACCGAGCGCCACCAGCACATACACCAGGGTGTAGTAGAGCGCCGCCGCGTAGCCGTCGGGCGTGCCGGCCACAAACCCCAGCACGATGAAGCCGACGTTGGCGATGGTCGAGTAGGCGAGCATGCGCTTGAGGTTGGTCTGCACGATCGCGACCACGTTGCCGACAACGAGCGTCATGACCGCAAGCGCGGCCAGCATCTGCGACCACTGCGACTCGGTGCCGGCGAGGCCTTGTGCCAGCAGCCGCAGCGTGAGCGCGAAATAGGCGATCTTCGGTGCGGTGCCGATGAACAGCGTCACACTGGTGGGCGCGCCCTCGTACACATCCGGCAGCCACATGTGAAACGGCACGGCCCCGAGCTTGAAGGCCACCGCGACCACGATGAAGGTAAGGCCCAGGATCACACCCGGACTGAACGGCGCCTGCAGCCGCGCGGCGATCTCCCCCAGGTCCAGTGTCCCCGTCAGCCCATAGATCAGCGACATGCCGTACAGCAGCGCCCCGGAGGCGATGGCGCCGAGCACGAAGTATTTCATGGCGGCCTCGGCCGAGATGCCCGAGTCGTCGAGCGCCACCAGCGCATACACCGACAGGGCCAGCAGCTCCACCCCGAGGTAAACGGTCAGCAGGCTGTTGGCGGATACCAGCACGAAGATGCCCAGCAGCGCGGTGAGCGCCAGCACGTAGTACTCGCCGCGCAGGATGCTGCGGTTCTCCAGGTAGGTGCGCGAATACAGCAGCGCCACCGCGACGAACAGGAAGGCGGCGAGCTTGAGCGCGAAGCCAAGCTCGTCGGCCACGTACATGCCCTCGAACAGCACGGTGCGCTGCGTGACGTGTCCGTACTGCACGGTGAGGCCGGCGCCCACCGCAAGCGCCAGCAGCGTCAGCGTGGGGGTGAGCCCGCGGCGCCGCTCGCCGGCAAACACGTCCACCAGCAGGATGGCGCAGATCGCCGCCGCCAGCCAGATCTCCGGCACCGCCGCAGCAAGGCTGGACCAGTTCATAGCTTGGTGGCGATCGCCTGGCTGACCAGATGCTGGATGGAGGGCTGCATGACCTTCAGCAGCGGCGCGGGCCACACTCCGACCACCAGCACCGCCAGCGCGAGCGCCGTCAGCACGATGCATTCGCGGCCGTTCAGGTCCTCGAGCGCCGCAACGCGCGGGCTCGCGACCGGCCCGAATATCACGCGCTTCACCAGCCACAGCGTGTAGGCAGCGCCCAGCACCAGCGTCACCGCCGCCAGCAGCGAGTACCAGAAGCTCGCCCTGAAGCTGGCGATGATCACCAGGAACTCGCCGACGAACCCGGAGGTTCCGGGCAGCCCGGTGTTGGCCAGCGCAAACAGCACCATGAACGCCGCGAACACCGGCATGGTGTTGACCACGCCGCCATAGTCGGCGATCTGGCGGCTGTGCAGGCGGTCGTACAGTACGCCGACGCACAGAAACAGCGCCCCGGAGATCAGGCCATGCGAGACCATCTGCACCATCGCCCCATCGAGCCCCATGCCGGCGCCCTGCACGCTGCCGGTGTTGCGCACGATCTCATAGATGACGAAGGCTCCGAGCGTCACGAAACCCATGTGCGCAATCGAGGAGTAGGCGATGAGCTTCTTCATATCCTGCTGCACCAGCGCGACGAAGCCGATGTAGATCACCGCGATCAGCGACAGCGCGATCACCAGCAGGTCGAGCTCGCGGCTTGCGTCGGGCGCAACGGGCAGGCTGAAGCGCAGAAAACCGTAGCCACCCATCTTCAGCATGATGGCCGCCAGGATCACTGAGCCGCCGGTGGGCGCCTCGACATGCGCATCCGGCAGCCAGGTGTGCACCGGGAACATCGGCACCTTCACCGCGAAGGCGAGCAGCAGCGCGAGGAAGATCCAGCGCTGCTCGACCAGCGTGAGTGGCAGGGCCTGGAGGCTCGCGATCGAGTAGCTGCCGCCCTTCACGTACATGTAGATCAGCGCCGTCAGCATGAACACCGAGCCCAGGAACGTGTACAGGAAGAACTTGATGGTCGCGTACACTCGTCGCGGCCCGCCCCAGATGCCGATGATGAGGAACATCGGAATCAGCATCGCCTCCCAGAAAAAGTAGAACAGCAGCGCGTCGGTGGCGGAAAACACTCCGATCATCAGGCCTTCCATGATGAGGAAGGCGGCGTAGTACTGCGCCGGGCGCGTCTCGATAACCCTCCAGCCGGCGATCACTACCGGTACCGTCATGAACGCGGTGAGCACGATCAGCGGCAGCGAGATGCCGTCGACGCCGAGCGCGTACCAGGCGTCAAAGCGCGGAATCCACGGCAGCTTCTCCGGGAACTGCAGCGCCGCGGTGCCGGTGTCGAACGAGCTCCACAGCGGCACCGAAAGCGCCAGCGTCGCCAGCGACGCGAGCAGCGCCAGCCAGCGCCCGGCGACGATGTTGCGATCGCCGAGCAGCACGACAGCCAAGCCCGCGGCGATGGGCAACCAGATGAGGATTGACAGCAGACCGTGCATCGCGTCGGGCATCGCTTCAGTAGCGGGCGTGCGCCAGGAACCAGCCGAGCAGCACCGCCAGGCCGATCATCATCCAGAACGCGTAACTGTAGAGGTAACCGCTCTGCACGCGCCGCAGCACGCTCCCGACCCAACCCACGGTGGCGGCGCTGCCGTTGACCATCGCGCCGTCGATCAGCGCCTCATCACCTCCCTTCCATAAGCCCACCCCGATGAGCCGCGTGAGCGCAGCGAGCACCTGCTCGTTGAACCAGTCGAAGTAGTACTTGTGCGTGAGTGCGCGATACAGCCAGCCGAAGGTGCGTACCGCGGCGTCCGCCCACGCCGGCCGCCGCAGGAAGCAGGCCCAGGCCGTGACCGCCCCGGTGAGCGCGAACCAGAAGGGCGCCGCCGCCAGGCCGCGCAGCGCGAACTGCACCGGGCCGCCGAAGTCGGCCGCGAGCGTACCGACCACGTCGTTCCCGGTGAGCACGAAGATCGAATGCCCGAAGTAGCCGCCGAACAACACCGGGCCCACGGTGAGTGCGCCGATGAGGATGGACGGGATGGCGAGTGCAATGAGCGGCAGTGTCACCACCGCCGGACTCTCGTGGGGGGCGCCGCCGTGGCCGTGATCGTCGTCGTGCGGCGCATCAACGCCGGCGGCGGCGCGGAAACGCTCCGGCCCGTGAAACGTCAGGAACAGCATGCGGAAGGTGTACAGCGCGGTCACGAACACCCCGCACAGCACGCACCAGTAGGCGTAGGTCGCGCCCCAGCGGTGCGACTCGCCGACCGCCTCGATGATCGCGTCCTTGGAGTAGAAGCCGGAGAAGAACGGCGTGCCGATGAGCGCCAGCGCGCCGATCCAGCAGGTCACGGCCGTGATCGGCATGTACTTGGCAAGCCCGCCCATCCGGCGCATGTCCTGCTCGTGGTGCATGGCGATGATGACCGAGCCGGCGGCGAGGAATAGCAGCGCCTTGAAGAACGCGTGGGTCATCAGGTGAAAGATTGCCGCACCATAGGCGGAAACGCCCAGCGCCACGGTCATGTATCCCAGCTGCGAGAGCGTCGAGTAGGCGATCACCCGCTTGATGTCGTTGTTGACTACCCCGAGCAGGCCCATGAAGAACGCGGTGGTGGCGCCGATCACCAGCACGAATGACAGCGCCGTATCGGAGTATTCGAACAGCGGGGACATGCGCGCCACCATGAAAATGCCGGCCGTGACCATGGTGGCGGCATGAATGAGTGCCGAGATGGGTGTCGGACCCTCCATCGAGTCGGGCAGCCATACGTGCAGCGGCACCTGCGCCGACTTGCCCATGGCGCCTATAAATAAGCAGATGCAGATCAGCGTCAGCGCCCCGACGGCAGAAGTGGAGCTCAGGGGTACCAGCGCGTGCGCGATCTGCGGAGCCGCCGCGAACGCGTCACGATAGGCGAGCGAGTGGGTGAAGTAGGCGATGCCGGCAATTCCCAGCACGAAGCCGAAGTCGCCGATGCGATTGACGATGAAGGCCTTGAGATTGGCAAAGATCGCGCTCGGGCGCGTGTACCAGAAGCCGATCAGCAGATACGACACCAGGCCCACCGCTTCCCAGCCGAAGAACAGCTGCATGAAGTTGTTCGCCATGACCAGCATGAGCATGGAGAAAGTGAACAGCGAGATGTAGCTGAAAAAGCGCGTGTAGCCGGGGTCATCGCTCATGTAGCCGATGGTGTAGACGTGCACGCACAGCGACACGAACGTCACCACCGCCATCATCAGCGCGGTGAGCCGGTCGATGAGGAAGCCGACCTCCATGTGCATACCATCGCTGACCAGCCAGGTGTACACCGGCGCGTCGTACGCCGGCATCCCGTCCCAGTAGATCTGCTTCAGCACCATGAGCGACAGCCCGCAGGAAATCGCCACCGCCGCACAGGTGACGGTATGCGCGCCGGCGCGCCCGATGAGGCGCCCGCCTAAGCCCGCGATCACGGCGGCCACGAGCGGCAGCAGCGGCACACTGATCAGCGCGGTGGGATTCATGGCAGGCGCTTCAGCCTTTCAGCGTGTTCAGGTCTTCGACGTTGATGCTGCGCCGTTCCCTGAACAGCACCACCAGGATGGCGAGTCCGATCGCCGACTCGGCCGCGGCCACGGTGAGGATGAAGAACACGAACACCTGCCCGTTGATGTCCGCGAGATAGCGCGAGAACGCGATGAAGTTGAAGTTCGCCGCGAGCAGCAGCAGTTCCACGCACATCAGCAGCAGAATGACGTTCTTGCGATTGAGGAAAACGCCGGCAATGGCGAGTGAGAACAGGATCCCCGACAGCGTCAGCAGCTGCGCCAGCGTGATCATGGGCGTTTCTCCGCGTCCATTTTCACGATGCGCAGCCGGTCGGCGCGCCGCACCGCCACCTGAGCGCTGACATCCTGCTTCCTGAGGCCCGGACGGCGGCGCATGGTGAGCGCGATGGCCGCCACGATCGCCACCAGCAGCAGCATGGCTGCGAGTTCGAACGGGTAGGCGTATCGGGTATACAGCACGCGCCCGAGTTCGAGC
>WNFR01001064.1_pt1 | contig 33805 bp, 30 predicted proteins | sample 5400221 | NCBI WGS metagenome assembly WNFR01 (sample SAMN13153357, study PRJNA577476) | soil metagenome | isolation source: 40 cm soil under Madrone tree | place: USA:California | collected 2016-06-14
GTGCCGATGATGGGATCGCCGCCGATGCCGATGCAGGTGGATTGGCCGATGCCGAGCTGCGTCAATTGATGGACGGCTTCGTAGGTCAGCGTGCCGCTGCGGCTGACGACGCCGACGTTTCCCTGCTTGTGAATGCGGCCGGGCATGATGCCGATTTTGCATTTACCAGGAGAAATGATGCCTGGGCAGTTCGGGCCGATGAGGCGCGTTTTCTTGAAGTCCACGACGGAGGCGACGCGCACCATGTCGATGGCGGGGATGCCTTCGGTGATGCAAACGATGAGCGGGAGCTCGGCGTCGGCGGCTTCCAAGATGGCGTCGGCGGCGTAGGGCGGGGGAACGAAAATCACGGAGGCGTTTGCGCCGGTGGCTTTCGCGGCGTCAGCGACGGTGTTGAAGACTGGGCGCTCGAGATGCTTGGTGCCGCCTTTGCCGGGAGTGACGCCGCCGACCACGTTTGTGCCGTATTCGATCATTTGCTGGGCGTGGAAGGTGCCTTCGCGGCCGGTGAAACCTTGGACGAGGAGGCGAGTTTTTTCGTTGACCAAAATGCTCATCGTGCACCTCCCGCGAGGGCCACGACTTTTTGCGCGCCGTCCTTCATGCCGTCGGCGATGGTGAGGTTTAAGCCGCTGTCGCGGAGAATTTGCTGGCCGACCTCGACGTTGGTTCCTTCCATGCGAATGACGACGGGAACTTTCAATTGCAAATCCTTGGCCGCGGCGACGACGCCGGTGGCGAGAACATCGCAGCGCAGGATGCCGCCGAAAATATTGATGAACACAGCTTTGACTTCCGGATCGCTCATGAGAATGCGGAAAGCGTTTTTCACCTGCTCGGCAGAAGCGCCGCCGCCGACATCGAGGAAGTTCGCCGGAGAGCCGCCGGCGTACTTGATAATGTCCATGGTGGCCATGGCGAGGCCCGCGCCGTTGACCATACAGGCGACGCTGCCATCGAGCTTGATATAGTTGAGGCCGTGCTTGGAGGCTTCGACTTCAAGCGGATCTTCTTCGTCGAGGTCGCGCAGTTCGCGGAGTTCCTTGTGACGGAAGAGGGCGTTGTCGTCGAAGGTCATCTTGGCGTCGAGCGCAACGAGCTTGCCTTCCCCGGTAAGCACGCAGGGATTGATCTCGAGAAGCGAGGCATCGGTATCGATGAAGGCGCGATAGAGAGCCTGGAGGAATGGCGTGGCGTGGTTGACCACTTCGATCGGCAAGCCCAGGCCGAAAGCAATCTTGCGGGCCTGATAAGGCTGCAAGCCAACCGCCGGATGAATGGCTTCGCGCAAAATGGCGCCGGGATTTTCCTTGGCGACTTCCTCGATCTCCATGCCGCCAGCAGCGCTGGCCATGAACACGACGCGGCCGGTGGCGCGATCGACGAGGAGGCCGAGATAAAGTTCGCGCTTGATGTCCAGGCCTTCTTCGATGAGCAGGCGCTTGACGATGCGACCGGCGGGGCCGGTTTGCGGAGTGACCAGCTTCATGCCGAGAATGTGGCTGGCGAGATCGGCGGCTTCGTCGGAGGAACGGGCCAGCTTGACGCCGCCTGCTTTGCCGCGGCCGCCGGCATGGATCTGGGCTTTGACGACGGTGATGTGCGACTTCAGCCGCTGAGCGGCCTCGCGCGCTTCTTCCTTGGTGAAGGCGACTTCGCCGCGGGGAGTGGTCACGCCATACCTCGAGAGAATCGCTTTCGCCTGATACTCGTGAATCTTCATTGAGGTCCTATTTCCAGCGCGGCCGCAGAGCGTCCGGCCTTCCGTGTGACCACGAAGCGGTCAATTCACATGCGACCGCATAGCGGTCGACCAGTGTTAGAATTTTGAGGTCACTCAAAACATAAGAGTTTACCCGGAACTCCGAAACGGAGCAAGGACCCGCCGAAATGGCAGGGAAAATGATGAAAAAATGCGCGCTTCATCGCGGCCCCGGCTGCCGTCTTGCGGCGGCATGCCGATGAAATTTCCGCTGATCGATCGAGTCGAGGACGGGCACGTCTTCAAGCGGGCGGAAGCAGAAGCAGCAATGGAGGAGCTGCTTACCGGACGTGTCGAGACGCCGGAGATCGTGCGGTTGCTGGCGGCACTCAACCGGCGGCCCCTTGAGGTGCAGGAACTGGCGGGATTTGCGCGCGTGATGCGGCGGCACGCCACGCGCGTGTTTGCAGAGGGCGAGGCACAGCCCGCGAACATGGTGGACACGTGCGGAACCGGCGGCGATGGCGCAAATACGTTTAATATCTCGACGGCGGCGGCAATCGTTGCGGCAGCGGCGGGTGCGCGAGTGGCAAAGCATGGGAATCGCGCGGCCAGCTCGCGAAGCGGTTCGGCAGACGTGCTGGAAGCGCTGGGGGTGCGGATCGATCTGCCGTTCGAACGGTATGGGCTTGCGATCCGGGAGATCGGCATCGGATTTCTGTTCGCCCAAGCCGCGCACACGGCCACGCGGCATGCGGCTCCCGCGCGTAAACAGATCGGCGTGCGAACAGTGTTTAATCTTCTGGGGCCGCTCACGAATCCAGCGGGAGCGCAATCGCAAGTGCTGGGCGTTTTTTCTGAGGATGTCATTGACCTAGTGGCCGCAACACTAGCAGAGCTGGGTGCCGAACGCGCGTTCGTGGTGCACGGCGCGGGGGGCCTGGATGAGATTTCGCTCACGGGGGAGACGATGGTGGCGGAGGTCCGAGGCGGCGCGGTCCGGCGCTTCACGGTGACGCCGGAAGAGTTCGGCGTGACGCGCGCCCCGCTCGAATCCATTCGCGGGGGGACGCCTACCGAAAATGCGGCGCTGATCCAGCGCATCCTGGAAGGCGAAGCCGGACCAGCCCGCGATATCGTGGTGGTCAATGCCGCGGCTGCGCTTGTCGCTGCGGATGTGGCTGGCAATTTTCGAGAAGCGGCAGGACTGGCAAGTTTCGTCATCTCCTCCGGGGCAGCAGGCGAGAAACTGGTGACTCTGGCCGCTTTCACAAACAGGACTTAAGTGGGACGGGCGGCCCTCCCGGCACGGAGCATATCTACAGCAGTTCAAGCCCAACCGCGATAACTACTCCTGTTGCTGCAGGCAGCGCACGGCGTAGGCAAAACAAGCCAGCGCGAAGACCAGGAATGCCACTCCTTCGAGCAAAATCGAATGGAAATTGCCGATTCCGATCGAGGTGTAACGCAGCCAATCGATCTCCCAGGTGATGGGATTCAGGAGCGCGGTGATGCGAAACCACGCGGGGAGCGGCTCGAGCGGATAAAACATCGAACTGGCAAACATAAAAACGAAATAAAAGACACTGGTGATGCTGTTGAAGAGATCATTGCGCCGGATGCGCAAGGCGAATATGGCATAGAAGAAAAACCATCCGGCCGTGCCGATGGCCATGGCTGTCAGGAGCAGCGGTAGTTTCGTCCACTGGACGCGGATGCCTAGAACGAGACGGCCGACCACAAGAGTGAGAGCGGCCTGACCGATGGAGATGAGGACATTGAAAATGACTTTCCCGAGCAGGTATTCGCTGCGGCTCATGGGATAGGTGAGCATCTCGTAGAAGATGCCGTTGTCGCGGTCAAGGAAAAACGACCAGGAAGTATTGGAGGCGATGGCAAAACTGGCCATGGCCAGAATTCCCGCCAGGAAGAATTCGTTGTAATTCACGTTGCCGAGCCCGGTGGGAGCACCGATGGCGGTATTGATGCCGACGCCAAAGACAAGCATGTAGAGGAGCGGGAAGAAGAGATCCCAGAAGATGAAGGTAAAGTTGGTGGCGCGAATTTTCGCTTCGCGATAGACAACGGCGGAGATGGCGTTCATGCCAGCTCCTTCCCTTCCCGCGTGGTTAACTCGACGAAGATATCTTCCAGGCTTGCGCCGCGGACTTCGACACGCAGGACATGGCGGTTGCGGGAGAGCGCGCTGACGACGTCCATGACGCGGTCCTCTTCGATTTTGAGGGTGAGATCAATCGCGTTTGCTTCGATGGTGGAGCGGATGGGCGAGAGCGCGGCAATCTCCGCCTGGATGTTTTCCGGCAGATGGTCGAACGCCAGATTGATCTCGTACACGCCATGGGAAAGCAGCTTCAGCGTGTTGAGGTCGCCGCGCGCGATCTGTTTTCCCCTGTCGATGATGAGGATGTCGTCGCAAAGGTCTTCGGCTTCGCTGAGGACTTGCGTAGTGAGGATGATGGTTCTTCCTTTCTCGACTTCGGCACGCAGAAGATTCATTACCTGACGCTTCAGGATGGGATCCATCCCGGTCGAGAATTCATCCAGGAAGAGCACGGGCGTATCGACCATGAAGACTTTCGCGACTTGCACGCGACGGCGGAAACCGCCGCTCAAATCCTGCACCTTGCGGTCGACTTCCGGGCCGAGCTGAAATTCCACGATCAGGGCATCGGCACGGCGCGCCGCCGTCGCTTTGTCGAGTCCCTGGAAGCGCGCGTAGGTGAGCAAATTGTCTTTGACGGACAGGAACAGCTCGACTGCTGTCGCCTGAATCACCGACGAAATCCGCTTTCGGACTTCGATGGGCTTTTTCACGACGTCGTAGCCGAGAATCTTCGCGGTGCCGTCGGTCGGGAGCGTGAGCGTGGAGAGCATGCGCAGCAGTGTCGACTTCCCCGCGCCGTTGGGTCCAAGCAGACCGAAGATGATTCCGCGAGGCACACGGAAACTCATGCCGTCGACGGCGCGGATCGGCGGTTTTCCGCGCGAGGCGTACACTTTTACGAGGTTTTCAACTTCCAGCGCAAACTCACTCATCTACAGCTCCAAAGTGGCGCCGCGGAACCTGCATACCGCGGGAAGAAACCGGCAAACGAGCAGAGACCTTAAGGGTCGGATAGAATCGCTGGCAGGCCGCGCGGGGCCAGCCGTTTTGCTCTGCGGCAGCTAAGCCGCCTGGAGCGTTAGAGGAGAGGAACTTTGAGAAACATAGTGGTCACTCTATTGATTGCCTTTTTACCGTATCCGGCGCTCGCGCAGAAGTCAACACCTCCGGCGCCTGCGCAGGTCGCGCAGGAAGTGCGCGATTACCGGATGGATAACGAGGACCGCATCATCCGCGAACTGAGCGAATTTCTAACGATCCCGAACATTGCCAGCGACACGGGGAATATTCAGAAGAATGCGGCGCATCTGGTCGGGATGCTGGAGGCGCGCGGGATCGAAACGCACCTGCTGCCGATCAGCGGGCGGGGGCCGGTGGTTTTCGGCAAGCTGATCACGCCGGAAGCGAAACGCACGGTGATTTTTTATGCGCACTATGACGGACAGCCGGTCGATCCGGCAGCGTGGACGGATGGGAAACCGTTCGAGCCGGTGCTGCGCGACGCGGCCATCGAAGCTAGCGGAAAGCGGATTCCCCTGCCGGAAAACAGCGCGCAACATCGGGCGGTTTATAACGACAATTGGAGGCTCTACGCGCGTTCGTCCTCGGATGACAAATCGCCGATCGTGGCGCTGCTTGCCGCCCTCGACGCTCTGCGAGCTAAGAATATTCCCCTGTCCGTCAATCTGAAGCTCGTCTTGGAAGGCGAAGAAGAGGCGGGCTCGCCGAATCTGCAACGCACACTGGAACTTCATAAGAATCTGCTCGGCGGAGATTTGCTGATCACCGGAGATGGGCCTGTGCATCAAAGCGGGCGGCCGCTAGTCTTCTTCGGAAACCGAGGCATTCTCGGATTCGAAATCACGACTTTTGGGCCGCTCCACGCCTTGCACAGCGGTCACTACGGAAACTGGGCGCCAAATCCAGGCTTCGAGCTGGCGCGGCTTCTCGCTTCGATGAAATCGGACGATGGACGCGTACTGATTGAGGGCTTCTACGACGACATCGTGCCACTCGGAAACACCGAGAAACGAGCGCTCGAAGAGATGCCGAACAATGATGCCGATCTCGAAAGAGAGCTCCAGTTCGCCAAACCGGAGGGCGGTGGCAAACGCCTTGTTGAGCTTCTTCAACTCCCCTCGCTGAATATTCGGGGGCTGCGCAGCGCCTACGTCGGCGAGCAGGCGCAAAACATCGTGCCGGAGAAGGCCGAGGCTGCGCTCGATGTGCGGTTGGTGAAAGGCGAGGACCCCGACAAGAAATTCGAGCAGGTGCTGGCGCACATTCGGAAACAAGGTTTTTATGTGACTTCGGCCCCGCCCACAAGGGAGGAGCGCCTTTCAAATCCCTATGTCGTCCGTGTGGTCAAGGAGGTCTGGAATTATCGCGCTTCTCGAACTTCCATGGAGTTGCCTGTTGCAAAAGCGCTCGTTCAGCTCGTGCAAGATACGACGGGCGGAAGTGCCGTCGTCGCGCCAACGCTGGGCGGCAGCGTACCGATGTATATTTTCGAAGACCTTGGTTTGCCTTGGATTGGGGTGCCGATTGTAAATCACGACAATCATCAGCACAGCTCGGATGAAAATTTGCGGCTGGGACAATTTTGGAGGGGGATGGAGATCTATGGGGCGATTTTGGCGGATTTGAATTGGTGAAAAGAAAAGATTCAATACAGAGGGCACAGAGACCACCGAGGATCACGGAGAAGAACTTCGCAGCGAAGTCAGAGAGACAAAAAATTTTTTAAGAGTTGCTTGCCGGATTCGGTGAGGACGGACTCGGGGTGGAACTGGACGCCTTCGATTTTGTGGCGGCGGTGACGGAAGGCCATGATGATGCCGTCGTCGGTCTCGGCGGTGATGATGAGTTCACGCGGCAGGGATTTTTTCTCGACGATCAGCGAATGGTAGCGCGTGGCGGTGAAGGGATCCGGCAGCTTGCTGAAGATATTCTTGCCGTCGTGATGGATCTGGCTCGTTTTGCCATGGAAGAGTTTCGGAGCGCGGACGATTTTACCGCCGAACGCAGCGCCAATGGCTTGATGGCCGAGGCACACACCGAGAATGGGAAATTTTCCGGCGAGGCGCTCGACTAGCTCCACGGAAATGCCGGCCTCCTGCGGCGTGCAAGGACCGGGAGAAATTACGATGCGCTCCGGGTTTCGCCGGACGATCTCTTCCACGGTGATTTTGTCGTTGCGATGCACCTCGACGTCGCAACCCAGCTCGCCGAGATACTGCGCGAGGTTGTAGGTAAAGGAATCGTAGTTGTCGAGAAGCAGAATCATGACTGTTTCCTGGATCGATTCCCGCGGTGCGCTTTTTCCAGCGCCGTGAGCAGCGCTTTCGACTTGTTCACGCTCTCCTGATACTCGCCCTCCGGGGTGGAATCCGCAACAATGCCGCCGCCGGCCTGCACGTGGGCTATGCCGTTCTTGATCACCATAGTACGAAGCGCGATGCAGGAATCAAGGTTGCCCGTGAAATCGAGGTAGAGAATGCCGCCGGCATAAATTCCACGGCGGGTGCGTTCCATCTCTTCGATGATTTCCATGGCGCGAACTTTGGGCGCGCCAGAGACCGTGCCGGCCGGAAAACAAGCCATCAGCGCGTCGAAACAATCCACGTCCTCCCGGAGGCGGCCGCGCAGGCTGGAAACCAGATGCATGACGTGCGAGTAGCGCTCGACGGTGAGCAATTTTTCGGGCTTCACCGTGCCGTAGTCGCAGACGCGGCCGAGATCGTTGCGTCCCAGATCGACGAGCATGATGTGCTCGGCGCGTTCTTTTTCGCTGGCCAGCATTTCGCGTTCGAGGCGCTGGTCTTCGGCTTCGTCCTTGCCGCGCCAACGCGTGCCGGCGATGGGACGATAGAAAACATCGCGTCCCTGAACTTTGACGAGCATTTCCGGCGAGCTGCCGACAACGGAGACGTCGTTCAGTTGCAGGTAGAAAAGATAGGGTGAGGGATTCAACGCGCGAAGCTCGCGATAGACTTCAAACGGCTCGGCCTGCGTCTTTGCCGAGAACCGCTGGCTCAGCACGACCTGAAAAACATCCCCGGCGCGAATGTACTGCTTCGCTTTCCGCACGGCAGCCAGGTATTCGAGCCGGCGGAAATTGGAAGTCACTTTCAGCGGCCGGGCTCTCCTCGCTTTCGACGGCTTCTTCGGCCGTTCCGCGGGCGCGGGCTCATTGAGCAGCCGGCGCGTCTCTTTGATTTCGCGTACGGCGGCGTTGTATTTCGCGCGAAGGGTGCCGGGGCCTTCGGTGAAAACATTGCGAACGATCCACAAGCGGTGCTGCACGTGATCGAAAGCGACGAGCCCGTGATAGAACATCAGCATGGCGTCGTACAGGCCGATTTCATCGCGGAGGCGCTTGGGAATGCGCTCGATCAGCCGAACCATGTCATAGCTGAAATAGCCGATGACGCCAGCGACCAGCGGCGGCAATCCGGGAAGCCGCACAGGGCGAAAACGCTCGATGCGCTCGCGCAAAAACGAGATGGGATCGCGCTCTTCCCAGACCATCCGGTCGCCGCTCTCCAGGACGCACGCACCGTTGGCGTAGCGGAAAACTTCCTCGGGGTGCGCTCCCGCAAACGTGTAGCGCGCGATTTTTTCGCCGCCCTCCACGCTTTCGAGGAGGAAGGAGTAGCGCGCACCCTGGGCGATGCGCAGATAGGCGCTGACGGGAGTCAGCAAATCCGCCGACAAAACATCGTAGACGGGGATGAGGTTGCCCTGCTTGGCGAGGCGCTGGAATTCTCGGAAGTCCGGCTGGATCATCGCCGCCTCCGCGGCTTCGCCTGGCGACGCGACTCTTCCGTGCGCAAGGCGCCGAGCACGGCGCTCCGCATGGCCGATTCGGGCGCGCGCTTTTCCGTCCAGATCTCCCATTGAGCGAAGCCCTGCGCGAGAAACATCTCGACGCCAGAGACGGTGGCGATTCCTTTTTGCGCGGCGAGCTTCAAGAGTTGAGTCCTCTGTGGGCGGTAGATTAGGTCCATCACGATCCGACAGTGTAACTCGCCAGGCGCGAGAGGTGAAATTCCGCCGCGCGGGTGCATGCCCACCGGCGTAGCGTTGAGGACGGCGTCAAAGAATGCCGTGCGTAAAGCGCGTCGCGGTATTACTTCTCCACCCACGGCCCGCGCCAGTTCTTTCGCCGCTTTCTCGCGCCGGGCGCAAATTCCAACCATAGCGCCGGCGCGCGACAGGGCGAACGCAGCCGCACGCGCCGATCCACCGGCGCCGAAGATCAGCGCACGGCTCCCTTTGATTTGGAGTTTTTTCTCCAGCGCGCGGAGCACGCCGACGTAATCCGTATTGCTGCCGTGAAGCGAACCGTCACTATGGACCACAACGGTATTCACGGCGCCGATCTCTGCCGCCAGCGGGTCGCATTCCTTCAGGTGTTTGAGGATGGCCTGCTTGTTCGGCAGGGTGACGCTGAAGCCGCGGACACCGAAGTCCGGAACAGCCGCAAGAAAATCGCCGAGCTGCCGCACCAGAAATGGGAGATAGACGGCATCAACGCGGCGCACCGCGAATCCCGTGTTGTGCATCAACGGAGAAAGAGAATGACCGATGGGATCGCCAATCACTCCGTAGACCCGTGTGCGGCGCGTCAGGGAGTGCGCGCGGTAGAGATGCTTCATCTCGTCAAGCGAAACCTGGCCAGGGGCGGTCGCCTCGGCGACAGGCGCGTAAGCCAGCGCGCTTCCCTCGCGCAAGGCGAGGATTCGCGCGGGCAGGCCGGCTTCTCCCATGGGTACGGCGACAAAATTTTTGGAGTTTCGCGCCAGCCGCAACATTCGGACGCTGTCCTGGATGGTCCGCGCTTCGGCCGCAATCTTCACGGCATCGACTCCGCCGTGGGCTGGCGGGTTCATTCTTCGGGGCAAATCCGGCGTGCGCTCAAAGTCGTGTAAGGAAAGCAAGACGCGCGGAGGCACGGGATATTCCCGAACGGACTGACCGGGAAGTTTGCGCAAGGTTTCCACTTCGAGATCGCACCATTGGCAACCGGCTTCGCGGGCCTGAATCAGCCAGTAGAGTTCGCGATCAACAGGCCCGGCAAATTTACCTCCGCCTTCGCGGCGGCGGCAGGTCGCGAGAAATGTGGCATTCCGAGGTTGGCCCTTTCTGAGCCAGTCGAGGAATCGCGCACGCTCGGCATCACTGCTCAGCCAATCGAGGCGCAACTCGACGGTCCTGGTTTGCTTTAGGGCGGAGCGCACCATCCTCGACATTTCGTCCGCCGTGGAGGCTGCCACGACCGCACAAATCCGCCGCAATCCTGTACCAAAGAGGCCCATAAGCACGCCTTTGCCGCCAATCTATTGAAAATACAGGGAGTAGTATGCCGTATTCGCCGCCTGCGCCCGTATCAAAAGTGTAAAGCGGCCTCTGGCATTTGGTTGACGGGTGGATTAGGCCCTGATACTTTCGCTAGGAAAAGTCCATGCACGGCCCGTAGGGCGTGTTTTCGAAGGAGTTATGGAATGCGCGCTAGAATAGCTGTCTTGTCCCTATCGGTCTTCCTGGGTGCTGCGGTAAGTTCGGCACAAAACGCCCCCCAGGCGGCTCCGGCAGTTTCTCAAATTGACTTCAGCACGGTAAACTGTTCAGGTTTCATCTCGCAGCAAGGAATACCGGAAGAGATCCAGATCGTCTCCGGGGAGCAATCAGACTACAAGATTACCTTTTTGCGCGGCGACTATGTGCACATCAATCGCGGCATGGATAAGGGCATTCGAGTTGGCGACCGGTTCTCGGTTGTGCGGCCGGACCAGGATCCCACTGACGTGCCCTGGTTCAAGTGGCAGACAAAACTCCTGAAAGCCATGGGCACGCCCTATTTGGACGCGGGACAGGTCCGGGTGGTAAACGTTCAGCCCAAGGTTTCTGTCGCTCAGGTCATATTCTCGTGCGGATACATGCAGCGCGGGGATATCCTCCAGCCTTATCAGGAACGTCCATCACCGCCGTTGAAGGATCCTGCCGCCTTCGATCACTTTGCGCCTGTGAGCGGCAAGCCTGTGGCCATGGTGGTGGCTGGAAAAGACTACGGACAGGTCTTCGGTAAGCTCAGCACGGTCTACGTAAACCTCGGGGCCAACCAGGGGGTCAAGGTCGGCGATTACTTCCGAATCTTCCGGTATCAAGGCGGAATGGCAGAGACCGTGCCACAAAACAAGGGTTATCAGTACTCCATGTACGGCTTCGGGAGCGCGCCCGTGCGCTACGAATGGAATGATCTGCCGCGGGAAGTGCTCGGCGAAGGAATCGTCATTAATGTGAACCGCAATGCATCGACGATGGTGATCACATTCAATTCAATCGAAGTCTACGCGGGCGACTACGTCGAAATCGAGTAGACCCGGCGCCCCTGAATGGTTTAGGCCCGCTGCGGTTTCTCCGCGCGGGCCTTCTGTTTTTCCCTCGCTGTTCGATTTCGAGCTTCGGCCAAACCCATTAGGCCCTCTCGTGATGTGAACTCTCGGAAAGGATTTCACAAGTAAATCCAAAGAGGCGAGCTTCGGGATCGCGCCAGGCTTCGCGAGGCAACCCCGCCTTGCGGCAGGTCTCCTCTAGGAATTGCTCGCGCGTCAGCCGATGCTCGATGGCAACCTGGGGGAGAAGCAGCCCGCGCTGCGCGTGTAAACGGACGAATAGCCCGTGATGCCCGATTTCGATTGATTCAGGGGCAATCTGTTCCATGGGTGAAAGCAATGAGATTTCAATGTTAAGTTCAGCCAGCTGGTCTGTCCTCATGGGGGCGAACCGTGGATCTTCCAGCGCCGCGCTGGCAGCACAGTGAATAATGGCGTCTCCCAAAGGTTCGTTCGCCTCGATGACGCCGATACAACCCTGCAGGCGATTGCGCACGTGGAGGGTCACGAAGACGCCGCGGCGCTCTGCGAAGATTCCTTCGCGAGGGAACACATCAGGAAGTTTGCGGTGGGCGATGGCTTCGACAACGGCTGTCCGGGCTAGTTGCAGAGCGGCGCGCCGGTCCGCTTCAGAGAGGAACGGCATCCTCGGACTTCTTGCGGGCTTCGAGCATGCGGAGCCGGCGGCGTTTCTTGATGCTGTCGTCGACGTGGCTCCAGAAGCGCCGGAAGTACTGAGCGGCGGAGACGAGCGCGCTAATCACAACGAGCCAAAGCAGGATTTGCGCCGGCGGTTTCAGCGACGGGTGCCGCGCCGCAACGATGAGTACCGCAACAGCGCACACCTGCAAAACCATCTTCGTCTTTCCAAGCGTGGATGCTTCGATCGTGAATCCCTCGGCCGAGGCGATATTCCGAAGACCGAGAACCGTGAATTCTCTGCCGATGATGATCACCACCATCCACGGGGGCACAAGGTGCATGTCCACCAGCGAAATGAACGCCGCTGAAATCAAGAGCTTGTCGGCAATGGGGTCGAGAAGAATGCCAAGGGTCGTCACCTGCAGGCGCCGCCGAGCCAGGTATCCATCCGCCCAATCGGTCGCCGCAGCCAGGAGCAGAATCAGCACGCCCCAGACCTCGAAGTGCATGGAGAAGCCCCAGAAGTCGACGTTGGGACTACGGGTGAGGAGGATCACGATGAGAACGGGAACGAAGAAGATCCGCAACAGCGTCAGTGAGTTAGGAAGATTCATGGGCGCATGACTGCGGGGGTGCCGCCCCGTGGCTTCAGCCACCGCAGTTTCACTATAGACTTGGTGTAAGGATGCGTCAACACGTCAGAGGCGGTTCGGAGAGCGCCCCGGGGAGCCCCAATCCATTGGCATTTTGGTCTTGCGTAGTTACTCCGAGATTAACGCATTCCCACAGATACAAACATAGAACAGAGATACTTATTCGTAATGCCCCTGCTGCAAATCTGTGCAAATGTAGAAAGTGCAGCTGTACGACGGAGCAGGCGAGATGTGGAGTCCGACTGGCGTAGAAGTCCCACTAACTTATTTAATTTCAATGTGTTGCGAGGATATAGATTTCTACTTCTCCAGCACATCAAGCAGGGTGCGTGGGCCAATCTGCAGGAATGGGCCACAGTTTCCACAGCGTTTTCCACAGAGGTTGGGTCTCGAGCCTGAAGGAAGAAGAGCTCCGAGGGTAGCCGCAAGTGAGTAAAAACAGAGGTTTTACGCGCCTTTACTCCGCAGTTAGCAGGTCCAAATAGCGAGCCACGCCGCTCAAACGGACCGCGGACCGCGAAGGAGCCTGACTGGAAGCATGAAGATGGCGCTGAAAAGACCGAGAACTCCATGGACGGCGATTCCCACAAGGCGGAAAGGCAGCGTCAGCAGCCAAACGATTGGATACAGCACGAGAGCAAGCAGCGCGAGCGGCCAGCACAGGATGAACAGGATGATCCACAAGAAGAAAGCAGCCATGGCAACCTCGTTTGTGACGGCCGCAAAGCGGTCCGTGCGGATGAGGACCGCAGAGCCGCCGGCCGCTATTCTATATTACGAGATCGCGCGCGGAAATGTTTCCTCCACGGCATACTCTTTGAGCCGCAGGCGCTTGGCGATGGACGCGGGTACTTCCGCATCGAGACGCATGTGCGAATCATCAATTTCCGAGTGGAGAACCCGTCCCAGCGCATGAATCATGGCAAGCGTGCGACCTTCGGCCAGCGGCAACCGAATTGAAAGCGTTACAACGGGATCGGTGGGCATCTCGGCGTCCATGCGCCGCAGCAATTCCTCGATCCCTTCGCCCGTCAAAGCGGACACCAACACGGGCACGCCGCCCGTGCCAGCGCCTCGCTCTGCGCCGTTGCTGATGGCTTTTCGCTCCTCAGGAGTAAGCCGGTCCATCTTATTCAGCACGCGCAGCCTGGGGCGGCCGTCGACGCCAAGTTCCCGCAAAATCTTGTCGACTTCCTCGTCGAGTTCGTGGTGATGCGGATTGGAGACGTCGCTCACGTGCAGTATCAAAGCGGCTTCCTGTACTTCCTCGAGCGTCGCGCGAAAGGCCGTCAGCAATCCTTTTGGCAGATCGCGGATAAACCCGACGGTATCGGAAACCAGCACGCGGCGGTTCGAGGGAAGGCGCAGCGCGCGGATCGTGGGATCGAGCGTCGCGAACATCCTCGAGGAGACCAGCACCTCGGCGCGGCTCAGCGCATTGAACAACGTGGACTTGCCCGCGTTCGTGTAGCCCACCAGGGCGATGGTGCCGAGAGGAACGGCATTGCGCGCCTCACGCCGCAGCGCCCGCTGTTTGCGGATTTCGTCAATACTGGTCTGGATCTTGCCGACGCGGTCGCGAATCCGGCGGCGGTCCGTTTCGAGTTTCTTTTCACCGGGGCCGCGCACGCCGATGCGTCCCGCGCCGCCGCCCGCGCCACCCGCGCCACCGCCGCCGCTCTTGCCGCCGAGGCGCGACATCGCGGTTCCCTTTCCGGTCAGGCGGGGCAGCATGTAATTCAATTGCGCCAATTCGACCTGCAACTGGCCTTCGCGGCTTCGCGCATGACGCGCGAAAATATCGAGAATCAACTGCGTGCGGTCGATCACTCGGCGTTCCGTCGCTTCTTCAATGTTGCGCTGCTGCATGGGCGAGAGGTTGCTGTCGAAAATAATCAACGGCGCTTTGTGCGCCGTGGCTTCGGCGCGAATCTCATCCAACTTGCCGCGGCCCACCAGCGTTGCGGGATCCGCGGCATCGCGCATCTGGAAAACGGTTCCAGCGATCTCCGCGCCCGCGCTGCGCGCCAGCTCCACCAGCTCCGTAAGCGATTCGCGACCCTGCTCGCCCGCGGGCATGCCGGGAAAGCGAGGCGCACGCTTCCATCCAACGCCTACTAGCAAGGCGCGCTCTGCTGTCGAGACTTGATGTTGCGCTTTCGTCACTGAGATCGGCCGGGAGTCATCGTGCGGACTTGCGCATTTCTGGCGGGGCTCACCCCGGACAATTATACGCCTCTCTCCCCAGCCCCGCGACCCGTCTCCCAACCCTGTCAACCCTGTGAGGCTTGCGCGGATCAATGGGGGTTTACGAAGCCGGCAGACCCATGGGAAGATGGGTCCATGCGAAAATTGACTATCACCGTGGTAAATCTTTTGGCGGCCGGAATGATGCTGATTGGGAATGCCCAGGCGCAGCAGACACCGGCGGCGAAGGCCCAACAACCTCCCGCGGCGAAGGCTGCACCGGCCCCCGCTGCTGGCGCTCTGAAGGCGCCTGCGGCGAAGACGGGACCAGCAGCCAAGCCACGGACCCAGAGTGTCCTGACGCTCAAGACGCAGAAAGACAAAGTCAGTTATGCGCTCGGAATGAATCTCGGGACCAACCTGCAGAAGCAGAGCGTCGAGGTGGACCCGACGATCGTTCTGCGGGGCCTGAAAGACGCCCTCGCCGGCGGCAAGATGCTCGAGACAGAAGACGAAGCGCGAGCCGCGCTCACGCAACTGCAGACCGAGGTACGTAACAAACAGCAAGAGAAAATGAAAGTGGCCGGGGAAACAAACAAGAAAGAAAGCGTCGAGTTTCTGGCAGCGAATAAAACGAAGGAAGGCGTTGTCACGCTGCCCAGCGGTCTTCAATACAAGATTATGACGGAGGGTACGGGACCGAAGCCCGCGGCCACTGACACCGTCGTTTGCAATTATCGAGGCACGCTCCTCTCCGGCGCGGAATTTGACAGCTCCTACAAGCGCGGCCAGCCGGCATCATTTCCGGTAAATGGAGTCATCAAGGGCTGGACGGAAGCTCTCCAGCTCATGCCGGTGGGATCGAAGTGGCAACTCTTTGTTCCATCGGAGCTGGGCTATGGCGATCGCGGAGCGGGCGCGGACATCGGCCCCGGCGCGACTCTCATCTTTGAGGTGGAGTTGCTTTCCATCCAGGACAAAGCCAAAACAGAAGTTACGCCAAAATAGCTCAGCGAGAAAAATAAGATTGCCGTCGCTGGAACTAAAGAATTCGGCTTAGCCGAAGAGTTTCTCCGGTTTCAGGCCTTCTGCCTGAAGCCATTCGATAACGCCGGCTTGCACCCCGGCATCATCGCCAAATCCTGAAAACCAACGTACGCTCTGCTCCTTTCGAAACCAGGTGAGCTGGCGTTTGGCGTAGCGCCGCGTGGCCTGCTGAATCGCTCCCCGCGCTCCTTCCAAAGGAATTTCGCCCCGCAGCACCGCGCGCAATTCGCGGTAGCCGATAAAATCGAATGGCTTCGAATCCTCGCTCAGGCCGCTCTCCAGCAGCGCTTGCACTTCGCGCATCCATCCCTGCTCGAGCATGGCGTCCGTTCTGGCGTGGATGCGCTCGTTGAGTTTTTCGCGCGGCGGCATCAATCCGGCTTTTAGAACGCGCCATCCTTCCAGGGGAAGGCGGCCGGTTCGATGCGTTTCTGAAATCGGCTTGCGTGTCAGAATGCAAACTTCGACGGCGCGGATGAGCTTCTGCTCGTCCCCAGGCGCGATTTTCGCGGCCGCCTCCGGGTCGAGCCGCTTCAAGGCACGATGCAGGTGGCCGGGCGGATGTTCTTGAGCGCTTGCGCGGAGCCGCTTGCGCAGTTCTTCCGAGCGCTGCGGAACGTCCGCAAGACCCTCGAGCAGCGCGCGCAAATACAATCCTGTGCCGACGGTGAATACCGGCAGGGGTTTGCGCTGCCGCAAGTCTTCCAGAATCTGCAAAGCCAACTGGCGGTAGCCTCCCGCGGTTGCTTCGTCCTTGGGCCCAAGAACGTCGATCAGATGGTGCGGAATGCCGTGGCGTTCGGACGGAGTGGGTTTAGCGGTGCCAATATCAAAGCCGCGATAGAGCTGCGTCGAATCGCAGGCCACAACTTCCCCGCCGAGCTGCTCCGCGAGCTTCACGCCAAGCGCCGACTTTCCAGATGCCGTCGGACCGACGATGGCCACGAGAGGCAAGAGCACTTTATTTTCGCTCATCGAACGAGGAGATGACGCGCGCGAACAAAAAGAAAGATGAGCAAGAAAAGTACGAGGAGAAGACTGCCCAGAACCTGTTGGCGCGGGAGTTTCACTGGTAAGCGGCTTCGATGGGCAAATTATACAGGAAATAAAACCGCAGCTCGATGTACGGTCCGCTGAATGCCGGTGGCAGCGGTTCGAACGGATTCGACGAGCGAATGGCAGACACGGCCGCGCGGTCGAGCGGTTCTTTTCCGGAACCCAGTAGCCGCACCGGCTCTCCGTCTGGCACACCGCCATTCTTCATGATGCGGAATTGCAGAGCAACGCGCCCACGGTCGCCAAGCTGCGCCGATTCAGGCATTACTGCATACCAATTCCGCCGCACCGCCGCGACTACACGCGCCATGTAATCACTGAAATCCACGCCCTCGGTGGGCGTAAGAATCTCATAGCCATTGCCGTAAGTGCCCCCAGAGCCTTGTGATCCGCCCCCGCCGAGCGCCCCGCCCGACCGCGGCATCGGACCAATCACCGCGCCGGAACGGCCACCCGCCGACGGGCTCCTTGCCGCCTCACGGATCGTATCTTGGATCGATCGGCTGGCCGAATTCTTCGGCAAGATCAGCCCATGCTGAGGCTGCGGGGTATCCGGCGCTTCGAGTTTTAGCGCTGGCTTTGGCGCATCCGTTTTTGGCGTTGGCGCACTGGGCTGCGGCTCCGGCTGAACGTCATTCGGCTTGGGCACCGGTGCGTTCGGCAGCTCTCTCACTGGACGTTCCGGTTGAGGCGCCGGCGTTGGAGCGATGGGCGGCGCAACTTCCCGCAACACGCGCGGATCGACATGCACTTTGGGGGTGGGTTGAGCCGGACGCGTCGAGGGCTTCGGCGATTCGAATTTCCCTGGCGGAAGCAGCAACGTCAGTTGCTTGCGCGCGAGATCAACATCGGCCTGGGTCGGCTCATGCGGTGGGAACAGCTTCGATTGCAACAAAATCAAGGTAATCAGCAGGGAGTAAGCCAACAAAAGCCGCATGGTGACTTGCCACCTGGCCTTTGCTCTTTCCTCCTTATGCTCGGGAACGGTCAGATTGACTTCGCCGGTAATGAAAATATTAGGGTCGACGAGGTCTTCCGGAACATGCAGCGGATACGAGCTCATTTCCGGCGGTGCGGCGCCCGCCGGCACGGCGATGCGCTCGTCCAGGTCCGTCGGTTGCAGCGGCGTCGAATGGTCTTCCGTGACGCTGTAGGCTTCGCGATTCACATCGCGGGGCACGACGACGCGCGCCGCAATGGACTCGAGGGGCAGATTCGCGGGGATGGTGGAGTGCCCGTCCAACTGCACGATGGGCAGCATGGCCGGCACCAGCGTGCGTTCGTCCATGGTAGTGGGACGGCGGCGCTGCGTTGGCGCATCCACCGCCGCGGGTGGACGAGCATCGATCGGAACCAGAATCCGTGGAATCATTTTGTTTTGTCGTGTGTGGCGAAAGCATCCAGGCCGGCCGCCTTGCGATCGCCCAGGACGTCGGCCGTCTTACGGCCGCCTAAGAGATTGACGCGCGCGGCGTGCTCTTGGATGCTTGCCATGACGCGGCCTGCCAATTCGAGCGCCGCGCGCCCCGCTGCTCCGTTCGTGCGCGGCTCCTTGCGCGAGCGCACGGCATCGACGAATGCTTCGAGTTCCGCGTGCAATGGCTCGACCGCGGGGGCGTTCAGTTTTTCAAACCCAAACTCAGGCTGCGGACCGGGCTTCTTCACGGCAATGCGCAGGGCATCGCGCCGCGCATAATCCAGCGAAATGTACTCGTGCTGCTGGAAGAAGCGCATCTTGCGCACGCGTTCGGTGGAAACCCGGCTGGCGGTGATATTGGCTACAGCTCCTCCCGCAAATTCCAGGCGTGCATGCGCGATGTCGACTTTGTCCGTCAGGACCGGAATCCCGACGGCTTTGACTTCCGCCACCGGTTCATTGACCAGCGCCAGCAAAATGTCGAGATCGTGAATCATCAAATCGTAAATGACGTCCACGTCGAGGCTGCGCGGCGTGAAGACTCCCAATCGATGCACTTCGAAAAACAGCGGCCGGTTCAGGATCGGCTCAACCGCAATCACGGCAGGATTGAAGCGTTCGACGTGGCCCACCTGCAGAATCCGTCCATTTTTCTTCGCTGCATGGAGCAGCGCATCGGCCTCCGCGAGATTCACGGCGATGGGCTTCTCAACAAGAACGTCGAGTCCCATTTCCAGCAGCCGGCAGCCCACCTCCGCATGCGCGGCCGTCGGGACGGCGACGCTCGCGGCGGCCGCGCGGCCGCGCAATTCATCCAGACTCTTCAAGATTTGCGTCTGAAATTCCGCCGCAACCGCCGCGGCGCGCTCTTGATTCTGGTCGAAGACTCCAACGAGTTCCGCGCCTTTGAGTTCCCTGTACACCCGCGCGTGGTTGCGTCCGAATTCGCCTGAGCCCACAACGGCGACACGGATCCTCTTCGGCTCTCCCGCCGCCGCGCTCATTCTTTGTTCATTCCCTTCGGCGCTTCATTTGGTTCCGGCACGGCGAGCGGAGGGAAAGCCCGAATCGCGATTCCCGCTTCGTCCGCCAATTCGATCAGTTTTGCCCGGTCAAAAAGAAGTGTCCGCCCGGCGTCCAGGGCAAGAGCGGTCGCACCCGCACCCCTCATCTGTTCGATGGTGGGCAAACCGACCACGGGTACATCAAAACGCATATCCTGCCCTGGCTTACTGACCTTCACGACAACCAGGGGCTTGCCGCCAGTGATTCGAGCGGCGCGTGCGATGGTCTCATCGGTGCCTTCCATCGCCTCCACGGCGACGCAAGCGCGATCCGCGATCACGACGGTTTGTCCGACGTCAATGCTTGCGATTTGCCTGGCCACTCCCAGCCCATAAGCAATGTCCTCCGCTTCGTGCTCATTGGGCGCGCGCTGCGTGAGTACGCCGGGATCAGGGACCAGCGGCTTGAGGAACAGCGTCGAATCCACCAGGCGGATACCTTCCTCCTCCAATACGCGAGCGACTGCGCCGATCAGTGCATCCGTATTCTTACGAGGCAGTGAAAACAGAAGCTTCGCCAGTTTCCAGTCCGGCCGGATGGAACTGAAAATTTTGTTGTGTTTCACCTGCCCGGCCATGACCGCCTGCTTCACGCCCTCCTGATGCATCAAGTCGATGGTTTTGCTCAACTCGCCGAGGCTCACCCAGTGCAGCCGCTTTGACAGTTTTTGCAGTTCCGGCGATGCTTCTTCCTTCAGCGCAATAACCGCCATGTCGATTCCTTGGCTGCGCGCGCCTTCCAGCACCAGAAACGGAAATCGCCCGTTTCCTGCGATGAGTCCCCAGCCTGTCGTGTTGTTATTCGCTTCCGGCATGAAATCAGCAGTCAGAAGTTACTTCACGATGCCGCGCTCGGCGCTTTCGATAAACTTGATCAATTCCCGCACGTCGGCGGAATCGCCCAGCGATTTCCGGATTTCGACAAGCGCCTGCGACGTATTCAGCTTCGCGCGCACGAGCAAACGATAGGCACGCTTCAATGCCTGCAAACGCTCCGGCGAAAATCCTTTGCGCTCCAGGCCAATTGCATTGATGCCAAAGCTTTTCGTCTCGCGTTCAGTGACGATTTTCGAAAACGGCGGCACATCCTGGGTGATTACAGTCGATGCGCCGATGTACGCGTAACGGCCGATCCGGCAAAATTGGTGCACCGGTGAAAACGCGCCAATCGTCGCGAAATCCTCCACCGTGACATGTCCCGCGAGGGTTGCGCCATTTACAAACAGGGTGTTGCTGCCGATCGAGCAATCGTGCCCAATGTGCGAATACGCCAGAAGAAAATTGCCGTCACCCAGATGGGTTTTCCCGCCGCCTTTTTGCGTGCCACGGCTTACGGTGACGTATTCGCGGAAAATGTTGCCGTCGCCCGCTACCAGCTCAGTGCGCTCACCTCGAAAGGTATAATCTTGCGGGTCCCCGCCGATCGCGCTGAACGAATAAAACATATTGTTCTTTCCGAACTTCGACGGTCCCCCCACCATCGCGTGGGCGTGCAACACGCAGCCATTGCCCAATTCCACTTCCTCGCCAACCACGGCGTATGCGCCGATTTTTACTCCCTCGCCAAGCTTTGCGCTCGCCGCAACCACAGCCTGCGGATGAATTTCGCGCATCGTCATTTCGCGGGTTCTTCGGTCTTGCCCGGCGGTTCACGATCGATCATCTTGCACATCACCGTGCCTTCCGCAGCCAGTTGTCCGTTCACCGTCGCCTTGCCTTCCAGCTTGCAAAAGTCGCCGCGCCAGTTGAGGACGTTGACTTCGATGCGCAGTTGATCGCCGGGCACCACGGGACGCCGGAATCGCGCCCCATCGACGGCCACAAAATAGAGCAGTTTATTCTCGCGATCGGGAACATCCAGCAACAGCAAAAGACCGCCCGTCTGCGCCACGGCCTCAAGAATCAGCACCCCCGGCATGACAGGCTTTCCGGGAAAATGCCCCTGAAAGTAGTACTCGTTGATCGAAACATTCTTAATGCCGACGATGCGCTTGAGGCGTTCCACCTCCAGAATCGCGTCCACCATTAAAAATGGATAGCGGTGCGGCAGCAGTTTCTGAATTTCCACGACGTCCAGTATCATTCGCGCTCCCCGTCGCCGCAGACCCCTTCAGCGGCGCCTGGCCCTTCCCCGGCAAACTTCTAATTATATGCGAACCCCCGCCCTCCGCGATACGCGCTCCGTCTTCTGTAGGCATGTTATCTTGGCGTTTGAACCCGGCATAGTTGGACCAGAGCTTTTTCACCAGTGAGGAGGGTACGCTTCGTGAGAGAAGAGGCTGACAACACCATTATTAAGCGCCCATGGGAATACGAACTCGTCGAATTCTGCTACCGGCGGCCTGAGGATGAGGGTGAACCGCACCTCGGTATCGTACTTCAAAAAGGAAAAGAGAAGAGGAGACTTCGCTTTTTTTCGCCACGGGACATACGAATTTCCGGAGGTCCAAGCCCATCGGCGGTCGGCCTGACAATCCTGGACGTTCGCAACCGACAGATGGACGGTCTTGGGATTCGAGTTGAAAGCTATGAAGCATCGAATGGGTCTCCACAATTCTGGGCGCGCAGTGGAAGAAATCTATCCAGGGCCGTAATAGCACAACGAAGTGCAGTTAGATTGCTCTCCACTTTTGAGATTGTTAGCATGTCGGCACCATGTCCGACGTAAACCTCCCCAAAGAATGCTTGCGCCTCCTGAAGCCGCGCCTGCCGCAGATGCTCGCGACGCTGCACCGGTTCGTGACTGCGGAATCACCCAGCCTGGAAAAAGCCGCCGCAGATCGTTGCTGCAGCGTCATCGCCGAAGAATGGAATAGGCACGGCGCGCGCGTGGAACGAATCGCGCAGAAGCATCGTGGAGATCTTCTTCGCATCACTCAAGCGCCGCACAAATCTCGCCCTTCGGGCCAACTTCTGATCCTGGGCCACTACGATACGGTCTACCCCACCGGAACACTCGCCAAGATGCTTTTCCGCCTGGAAGGCGGAAAAGCCTTCGGCCCAGGAACTTTTGACATGAAGGCCGGAATCGTTCAGGCACTTTTCGCGCTGCAAGCGCTTCAGCAATCGGAAATACCGCTTCGCAAACGCCTCGTCTTCCTGTGGACTTCTGACGAGGAAATCGGCAGCGAATCCTCTCGCAAATTCTTCGAAACGGAAGCGCGCCGAAGCGATGCCGTTTTCGTCGTCGAACCTTCCTTCGGCCCGCGCGGCCTGCTGAAGACAGCGCGCAAAGGTGTCGGCGAAGCCGAATTGATCGTGCATGGCCGCGCCTCGCACGCGGGTCTCGCACCGCAAGAAGGTATCAACGCCATCCACGAATTGGCGCGCCAACTCGCGCGCATCGAAGGATGGAATGATTTTCGCCGCGGCGTCACCATCAACGCCGGCATCGTCGAAGGCGGCACACGCACGAATGTAATTCCCGAACGCGCGCGCGCCGTTCTTGATCTTCGTGCCATGAGGATTTCCGACATGCGCGGCATGGAGCGCCGTCTGCACGCCCTGCGCCCATTTCACAGGGGAGCCCGCCTGGAGATCACCGGTGGCTTCGACCGCCCTCCGCTCGAACGCAAAATGAGCGCGTCCCTCTTCGCCCGCGCCAAATCATTCGCGAAGCAAATGAATCTCTCCTTGGGCGAGTGCACCGTGGGCGGGGGCTCTGACGGAAATTTCACAGCCGCGCTCGGCATCCCCACCCTCGATGGCCTCGGCGCGGTGGGCGACGGCGCGCATTCAACGCGCGAGCACATTCTCATCAACACCATGCCCGCCCGCGCCGCACTATTAGCCGCCCTTCTTGCCACTATGTAGCGCTGTGCAACTTGCGGACAGCAAACATGATGTTGAGGGCGGAGTAAGCAAACGCCCGCACGGAGGAGGCTCAGCGCCCGTAGGTCGCCCGCAGATATTCCGCCGTGGATTGCATCACGTCGTTGTAGTCACTGTGCAACACTTCCCGCAGCGCCGCCTCGGTGGTCATTCCCGCCCCGATGCGGTCGAGGATTCGTTCAACGTCGCCCATCCCATCGGCATGCACGATGTATTCGATGTTGGCCAGCGCCCAGGCATACGCATAACGCGCCGCATCCCCGCTCATATTTAGCCACGAGCCTTCGAGGCGGTTGAGCGGGATGGCTCGACCCCCGCTGTAAATCTGTAGAAGCGCCGCGGCATCCTCTCCGCTGCGCTGGCCCTCCATCCATTGCGCCAATCCTTCTTGAATCCAAGCCGGCGCGTGAATCCCGCAGCTCGCTGCCAGACCCATGCAAGCGCTGCGCGTCTTCTGCGCAATGAAGCTGTGCGTCAGCTCATGTTTCAGGACGCGCGACAATTCCGAGTCCACGCTCGCCAGTCCCTGCACCGGCACGCGGATGCGTCCGTCGTTCACCGCTCCGGCCCACGCCGGCGCCTTGGTGATATCGCTGAAGGCGTCTTGCGTGTAAAGAATCACTCCGATCAGCTCCGGTGGCGTAAAGTTCAGCTCGGATTCAATCGCCGAAAAGTGCCTCTCCAGCGTTCGCAGCACGTCCCGCGCCAGCGCCGGCGCGGCTGCGCCGCTGTAGCGCAATTTGAAGTGACTGCTCTCGTTTTCCTTGTAGCTCTCTTCTTCCTTCTTATCAGCCAGTGCCTTGTCCAGCGCCACCTGCACTTCTTTGTCCGGCCGCAGCGCCTGCGCGCGCTTCCACTCGGCAACCGCCTGGTCCAGTTTGTTCAAACCGTAGTACGCCCAGCCTTCCAGCTTTGGCACATCCGGATTGTCCGGCGCAAAACGCCGCGCACGCTCCAGGTATTCCAGGGACTCCTTAAACTCGCTCCGCCTGAGAAGGAGGTAGCCTACGTTCATGAGGAACACCGGCTCTTCCGGCGCATAGGTTAATGCCGTTCGCGCGTCGATGAGCGCATGCTCCATGTCGCCGCGAGACAATTCGAAATTCGCTGCCGCATGATGCCCTAGCGCCGCGCTCTGATCGGCCTGCCGCCCGCCCGAGTGAGCCGCGCTTTCCAGTTTCGCAATGTATTCCCGGTCGATCGCCCCGTCGTGGACCGCCCCGTGTTCGACCTCGGTGATTGCTTCGTTCGATTCCATCGCCGGCGGAGCAATCGCCAGGATCGCGGTATCCGCTCCCGGTGAACCGGCCGTCCGCACCGAGCTACCTCTCTCAATATGATCAACAATGGATTTCGGCAAGCTTAATTCGCCGGCGGAGGTCAGGTACTTCACCTTGTCACCTTCTTCGAAGGCGCTCAGAGCAATGATGCGACGGCCGTTCTTCAGGACAATCGTATCCGCCGCTGCCCGGCCGCTCAAGGAAAGGAGCGCGACGCCCAGCAAAACTGTGCGAATTCGGAAAGATAAAATCATGCCCCGCGTCTTTCCATCTTAAACCGCGGGCAACAGCCTGCGCGGTCCGCCTTGTTCCCTCATGCCGAATGTGACTACACTCCTTGTATGAGGGTGTGGGGAGTCTTTTTCGCGTTGTGGTGTCTCCAGGCGCCGGCGGTTTTTCCAGCTACGGAAAGATCACCGCATGAATTGTATGATGCGATCAAGGCATTGCGCATCGACCCCTCAAATGTCTATCGCATCGCTCCCGTCCATCACATCCAGCTGCGCCGCGGTGATGCCGTTCTATCCTTTGACGAGGGTACGCTCGCCTTTTTCTCCCCGCTCGACGGACAGATCAGCGGCGCCGTCTTTTCCGGCCGCGGTCACGTTCTGGCGGCCCCTCGCGATCCGGTCGAAAAACAGCAGATGGGGCGTTTTCTCGGCGCTCCCGTCCTCGATCAGCAATTCTTCAACGGTTATATCCGCTTCACGGACGATACCGCCGGCGAACTTCTCCGCCAATTCAGCGCCGCGAATCTTGCGGCTCAGACGGATGCTTCCGTCGGAACGCAATGGGATTCCGCTGTAACTCAGCTCAATCCCAGTTACACCCTTCGTATTCTTTATGATCGGCTGTCCCCCAACCCTAAGCCCTGCTTCTATGCCGGGCTCGAAGGCGCGGCCACCGGCCCGTTCGATGTGGTGCTTGACGCACAGCGTGACGAGCAATTCCTCCTCGGACAAGTTCACAAAGCCGGCGGCAGAACTTTTTACGATGTCTGGACCTCGCATCGCGTTCCGGACTCTCCCGTTCTTCCGGTAGCCTTTCGCGCTTTGCACTACTCCATTGAGACGACGATTTCCTCCAATAACTCGCTGGATGCCACCGCCAGTGTGCGTTTGCGCGCGGAGACTGGAACGGAGCGCGTTCTCGCTTTCCAACTTTCCCGGGCTCTGACGATCGACAGCCTCACCGGCGAGCAAGGTGAATCCCTCCCCTTTTTTCAAAATGAGGGCATGAGCCTTCAGGAGCGCAGCGCGCGCGGCAGCGACTACTTGGATGTCGTTCTTCCGCAAACTCCGGCGGGTGGCCAGGAATTCACGCTTCATTTTCACTACCGGGGCGACGTCATCCAGGCCGCAGGGAACGGCGTGTTGTTTGTTGGCGCGAGGGAAAGCTGGTACCCGCACCTTGGTGACAGCGCGGAATTTTCTTCCTATGACTTCCTCTTGCGCTGGCCGCGCAAGCTTCGCTTGATCGCCACCGGCTCCAAACTCGAAGAGCACGAGGAAGGAGAATTCCGCGCCGGCCATTGGAAGACGGAGAAGCCCATGTCCGTTGCAGGCTTCAATCTTGGCGAATACGCCTCGGCCTCCGTTTCCTCCGGAGCTTATTCCGTCGAGGTTTACGCCAACCGGGAACTCGAGGAAGATTTGCGGAAGCGCCTGTCCGCTCCAGGCGCTTCCGCCCTCTCCTTCCCACCCCCGCGATTCGGTTCTGCCGCAACGGGGCGCTTGGTCGAGCCGCCTGCTCCCACTCCCAATCCCGCCGATGCTCTCAAGCAACTTGGCAAAGAAATCGATTCCTCGATCCGTTTTTACGAAACATTCAGCGGTCCCTTTCCTTTCCATAACCTCAACGTCTCGCCGATTCCTGGAACCTTCGGGCAGGGCTGGCCCAGCCTGCTCTACGTTTCCACCTATTCCTTCCTGCCTTCCGAAGCCCAGCAGCGCGCTGGGCTGTCCACCGCCAGCCAGGAACACTTCACCGAGCTGGTTCCTTATCACGAAGTTGCGCATCAATGGTGGGGAAACGTCGTCGCATGGTCAAGCTATCGCGACCAATGGATTGACGAAGCCATCGCAAACTATTTGGCGGTGATCTTCGCCGACACCAAGAAAAACCCGGACCACACTCTGCACGTCTGGCTAACGCGCTACCGCCAGCAGCTCGCTGAAAAATTGCCAGGCGCCACCGAAGCAGCGGGAGATATCGGCGCGCTCACCCTGGGCACTCGCCTCAATTCCTCGAAGTCCCCCACCGCCTACGAGGAGATCATCTACAGCAAGGGCTCCTGGATTATTCACATGCTGCGGGAAATGCTGCGCCAGCCCGGCGCCAGGAATCCCGACGCGCGGTTCACCGCTCTACTGAAATCGCTGGTGACAAAGTACGCCTACCGCGCGCTCTCCACCGATGACTTGCAACACGGGGTCGAAGCCGTCATGACGCCTGGCATGGACCTCGAAGGCGGGCGTTCCATGGAATGGTTCTTCGATGAGTGGGTGCGCGGGACGGGTATTCCGCATTATCGCGTGGAGTTCACGGCTCACCACACGGAAAAAGGCTATCAGATTCGCGGGAAGCTCTTTCAGACCGGCGTACCGCGTTCGTTCGTCGCCAGCGTTCCGCTCTATGCCGGCGGTGCCGGGCACGGCGCGCTCCTCGGCACGGTCGTAGCGGCCGGACCGGAAACATCGTTCCACTTCGTCGCTCCGAATCTTCCGCGCAAAATTGTCATTGATCCGCAGATGACGCTGCTCTGCACCTCGGAATAATTGAACCTACCATCGACTTGGAATATGGCAGCCGCGCTGCCGCTTTTGAGGTTCCTCCGCAGCTTGAATTTCGATTTTCAGTCTGGAATCTCGAGCAAGAGGAATGCATCTACGAGCGGAGCTTACTTGAAACGATCGAGCAACAACTGTTGTTCGAGGAGCGGGCTATCCAGATTGAGCTCCGCTTTTCCGTCCTCGCCGAAAATGTAAGCGAAACCCAGAGGATCACGGGGAATTCCGGGGAGCAGCCCGGCCTGGACCATCTCGTTCATGCGCGCAGGGCGTTTGCCGTACCGCTTCGCGTATCCATCGGCCAGCGCATCCAGCTGCTTGCAGTCTTCTTTCACCTTGAGCAACTGCAGATGCTGTAGTGCATTCTTTTTGATCGAAGGATCGGGCGTCGAATCGTAAATGTCCTTCCACAAAAACATCGAGGTTGCGAATGACTCCCCGTCCGCCGCAACTTTGGCAGCCATCACTTTCATCCACACCTGCGCGTTTGGTCTCTTGCTGCCTTCCAGAAAAGCTTCCGAAGCCTTCTGGTAATCCTTCAAATCGAAGTAGTAGACGAATCCCAGGTCTTCATAGAGGCGCCAATAATCCGGATTCTCTTTGATGCCGCGCTGGATCAGTTGCACCGCCAGGTCCGGCCTGCCCGCGCCGGCCGGTGCCGCCTGGCTGAGAAACATCGCGCCGAACCGGTAGGAAATCAGCAGATTCGGATCGAGCGTCGTCGTGATATCCAGAAGCGGCCAGAGCAATTCGAGGTTCGCCTGGCCTCGTACGTGTTTGTTCCCGTAGTATTGCACCACGCGCGTCCAGTAGATATCCGCCAGCAGCGGCGCATATTCCAGGCTCATCACTTTCACGAGCTTTCCCGAGCGCAGCAGGACGTCATCGCGCTCCTGGCTTAGCGACTCGCGTTGCGCGTCGATGCTGTGCTGCAGCCGCCAGATGCCTGCAAATCCAAGGGGCAGGACCAGCAACAGCACCCACGCGATGGTTTTCTCCGATTTCATTTCAAATCCCGCCGCGAAAACACCACGGCAGCTGCGGTCAAAACGATCGTGCAATAAACCACCGTGTACAACGTGTTTTGCAGGATCAATGCACCGGGAACCGCTCGCCCGTGGGCGGCCATGGCCATCACGTTGAAGTTCTCAAAATTCGGAAGCAGATAGGAGAGCCATTTCGTGAAAGCGGACATCGCCGGACTCATCACCTCGACCGGCAAATTCCGCAGCTCCTGCACGTACAAACCTACGATGTACAATCCCACCGTGAACAGAATCGCCAGGCTTCAGCAGTATGAAATACACCGCCACCAGAACCACGGCGTCGCTTCGCTCCAGCGCGTGCTTCACGTAGATCATGACAAGCAGTAGTCCCAGCGCCATCGCCGCCGTGTTCACCGCCAGCGTCAGCACCAGTCCCGCGAATTTTCCGAGCAGGAATTCCCATCGCCGCACAGGCTTCGCCAGCAGCGCGTAGAGCGTGCGCTTGTCCATTTCCTTGGAGACCAGCGCGACGCCGATGAAAATCGAAATCAGCAGCCCGATCACCGAAATGGCGCTCAGCCCCAGACTCACGATCACCGTCTGCTCGATCCCGACCGAAATCTGTCCCACCGCGATGGCCGCCGCCATCATCAGCAGCGCGAAAAACACCAGGTTATACAGCACGCGGTCGCGCACTGCTTCGCGAAACGTATTCAACGCCACTACGCCGGCGCGCCTCATTTCCCGCTCACTTCCACTGCCGATGCCTGCGTGCGGTCCGCCTCCACCAGGTTCATGAAGAATTCTTCCAGCGTCGCCTTCACTTGCGACACGGAGAGGATTCGTCCGCCGGCTGCTCGCAGTTGTTCGATTGCCGCGTACAGCTCTTCCTCAGCCACTTGCAGCCGGTAACAGTCGCCCATGCGCGTCGCCTTGGAAAGCAGCGGCGCATTGCTCGTCCCTCTCAACTCAAAAACAATCTCCATTCCCTGCGTTTTCATGTCTACGAGAGTGCCCGGCGCGCCAACCCCGCGGAGCTTTCCGCCAGCAATCACGCCCACGCGGTCGCACAACATCTCCGCGTCCGAGAGAATGTGCGTGGAAAACATCACCGTCTTTCCATCCCTCTTTAACTCCAGAATAATGTCGCGCACCTCGCGCCTGCCGACGGGGTCCAGCCCCGACATCGGCTCATCCAGAATCACTACTTTCGGATCGTGCAGGATCGCCTGCGCCAGCCCCACGCGCTGCAGCATCCCCTTCGAGTACTTGCGTAGCTGCATCTTGCGCGCGGTTTCCAGCCCGACCTTCTTCAGCATGCGCTCCACGCGTTCTTTCCGGTCAGCCGCGGTCAGATCGTGAAACCGCGCGAAATAGTCGAGCAATTCCGCCGCGGTCAAATAGTCGTAGAAGTAGGGTTGCTCGGGCAGGTATCCGATGTCCCTGTGCATTTCCACGTCGCTGATCGGCTTGCCAAGGATTCGCGCGCTCCCCGCCGTCGGGAAAATCAGCCTCATCAGGAGCTTGATGGTCGTCGACTTACCGGCGCCGTTCGGCCCGATAAAACCAAACACCTCGCCCATCTCCACCTGCATGTTCAGCCCTTCAAGAGATGTTTTTTTCTTGAGGTGCAGAAACCCGAAGGGATATTCCTTGGTCAGATTTTCAATTTCAATCGCTGAACCTGGCATGCCTTCATTGTTAGCAAGCCGGGCTTGACCGTCAATCTCTCAACAAGAGGATGTGTGCGGAGAGAAAATACAAAGAAAGCAACAGCTCAGATTCGACCTTGCGAAATCAGGAGTCGCCGCGGACCTGCCCGATCTGCACCAGCTCCACTTGCGGGGTTGCCGGCGGTGTCATTGGCATCGGCTGGAGGTTCTGCGGGTCGCGCCAGTTATCGAGAATGCCCACCTGCTGCACGCACGAAACCGTGCACTGCGCCGCGCAAAACTTCTTGGTAGAGTACTCGCGGTGGCGCATCTCCGGCGTGTACTGCGTAAGCGGAATCCCTGGATACCCGCGCTGTTGCGAGCACCAGTGCACCAGCCCATCTTCGCAAATGTACAGGTACCGCGACCCCGAGCGGCAGCGCCAGTTGTGTTCCCGCCCGCGAGCCATGTTGTGCTGAAACTCGTTGAATCGCGAAAACGAGCGCTTTCCCAGTGCCATGACTTCTTCAAATATTTCCTGCTCGTGCTGCCCCAGCGGTTTCAATTGCCCGTTGTTGTCATGAATAATCCCCACCGTGCTCGTGAAGCCCAGCTCCACGGCCCGGTGTGCGATCTTCAGCGCGTCCTCCGGATCTTTCACGCCGCTGCCCAGCACTGAATTAATGTTCACCTGGAACACCGCGTACTGCGCCAGCATCACCAGCCGGCCATCCAGCGTCTTCAAGCTTTTCTTGGAAACTTCGTCCGGCACCACGTTATCAATGCTGATCTGCAAATGCTCCAGCCCCGCCTCGTTCAACCGGTCAATGCGTTCCTTGTTCAGATAGAAACCGTTGGTGATCAACCCGGCGATCATGCCCCGCCACCGCATATGCCGGATCACTTCATCCAGATCCGGTTGCATCAGCGGCTCCCCGCCGCTGATCGTGATGATCGACGTCCCCATGTCCGCCAGAATATCCAGCCGCTTCTTCATTTCCTCCAGCGGCACCGGCTTCGAGAAATCGTCGAATTCGTTGCAGTACGTGCACGCAAGATTGCATTGCCGCATGGGGATGATGTGCACCAGGATGGGGTGCTTTGTCGACACGAGCGCCTTCCCGACCATCTTCAGCTCGCGCGCGCGCGTCCGCATGAACCGCAGCCGTCTCCGCAGCCGTGTTTTCGCGCTCGCCCTCACTACCTTTGTTTCTCCAGCCATGGATGAAGCGGGATCCCCTGCCAAAAATTATACATGACCGCGCCGAACGCTGCTGCCCTGTTGCCCCACTCGTACTATTGCCCCCCGCAATTCAGCCACTTAGTCTGATCCCAAGGAATCCCATGAGCAAGGAACTGTCCCAGGAACCGTCCCAGGAACGAAGCTCTTCTCAGGGAGAAATTCGCCCCGAGACGCCTACCATTGGAAAAAGCCGGTTGGTTTTCCTGGTCACTGTGTTCGCCCTCACTCTTTTCGCCGCCGTGAATCCTGCCCCCATCAAGGCCGCCTGGGCGGAATTCGAGCGCATCATTCAATTGAAGAGCAACCCGCTCCCCGCCTCTCCCGCCAAACTCTCAGACCATGAGACCGAAGGTCTTTCCGCCATGGCGCCGCAACAGCAAGCCCAACTCCTGATGGAGCGCGCCATCAACCACTACGAAGGCGCCATCGAACTAATCGACAGAAGCATCCCGTCTTGGTACGGCCAGCTCGATGTGCAAAAGGGGCCGCTCGCCGGTTTGCTCTATACCGCCATCAATGCCAACGATCTGCGCGTGCGCGCCGCCTCCCTGGAAATCACTCTAGCCGGATACAATCTGCACAAGTCCCCGGAAACCGTCGAGAACCTTCTTGTGCGCTTGCAGGACGAGCCGGAACATCGCGCGTGGCTCCTGTGGATCCTCGGCGTCCTGGGCAATCGTGGCGTGGAAACCGCGCGCCTGGAGACCGTGTTTCTCGATCGCATCCACGATCCCGATGAAACGACTCGTACCTATGCCGTCATAGGATTGGGACTTCTGGCCACAGACAGTTCCATCGCTCCCCTTCTCGGCGTTTTCCGCGAGGATCCCTCGCCCCACGTGCGCGAAGGAGCCGCCTGCGCCATCGCGCAATCCGGCATGTTCAGAGAGGAGCAGCGCATGGGCGCCGTCCCCGACCTCCTCAGGATGATGGACGACGCCACCCTCGACGCCACCACCCGCAGCTGGGTCTTTCAGGCCTTGCAAGACATCACCGGCGCCGGGCTCGGCTCAAACCCCGCCGCTTGGCGCGACTGGTGGTCGCACCACTCTCGTGGCTAGACCTGCTGCATAATTTGCAAACAAAATATCGGCTTGTCGAGGCGAGTTTGTCTCGCTATCTTTGTTTGCATTTGACTCTATCTTTCGCGTTCGCGACCGGAAAACTGGATGACCGTCGGACTAAAATCGGGAGCGCGGGCGCAACTCTTCAGCAGGAACCGCCACGACTTTGCCGTCGCGCCAAATATACAGCGGCAAACCCTCGCGGGCGTGCTCTTCGATGACTTTCTCGACCGCCGCCTTGAGCGCCAGGAGACCGCGCTCGGCCAGCCGCAGTTCCAGAACACTTTGAGGTAGCTTAGTCATTTTTCGCATAGCTCTTAACCAACTCATTGTATCGCCTTACTTCGTTCAATTGAAGCTGGCCCTGCTCCTCACGGCAATGACTGAAGGGACTACTCCCGCGTTGTCGTACAAGGTCCAGGAATCCGCCAGCTGCCTGTAGTGGACCAGGAAATTTGTGATCGATCGGTCAAAGTGCCGGCGCACAACGGCCTCAGGCACGTCATGTCCACCCTGCAAAACCCGTCCTCGGACTCGCGAGAGGGCCAGCTCGACGCTCGGCACCCACAGGTAAAAAACGTGAACTTCCTACCGACGTTGCTTAAGTCCGCGAATCACATTCAAATGGCTTCGACCGGAAAGCGTGGTCTCGAAACCAAAGTCATCTCCGTGCCTTGCAAACGGTTCCATTTCTTCGAGCATCAGCCGCCACGCGCGGAACGCCGCGGTTTCCGGAGAAAAGGGCGACAGTCCCTGCGCGATCAGGTCCGCATTTACAAAATTTCGGCAGTCCGCGTACTTAGGCAGGAATTCCCGCGCAAAGGTAGTCTTGCCCGCGCCATTCGGTCCCGCGATAATGTAGACATTTGGGCTCACGAGAATTCAGAAGCCTACATTCAGCTACCGCGGTTCGCAAGGCAGGTTCGCCTTCTTAACCGGAGTGCGAACTAGAGTTTGAAGCGTCGTCGTCCAGACTGGCTCTTTACACACCCTCTGCCACAGGTACTCTCGGCATCGGGGGTCAAATTTTCGCTCTCTCTCGCCAGCAATTCGCACAAATGCCCTCCTATCCCTCAGCATGCAAACGACTTAGCAGTAATTAGTTGACAAACAGTACGGATATGCTATAATGGGGGTGTGTTAGGTTGGCACCATTCAAGGGTGCCTCTCCTCTATGGGCGCCTGCCAAGCGGTCCCTCTAATTCCTCCAAGATCTTCCCGTCCCTCCCAGTTCCCTTCTCGCCAACACTTCGCCCCCCATAAGTCCTTTAACTGCAACACTTATGAATCTCCCCGCAAGTGTTGCAAATAAAAGACTTACAACAGAGCTAAGCTCTTTAGATGCAACAGGCTCGCGGGCTATCGCCGCTCCCCCAAGGGGAAGACAACGACGCCCAATTATTCGCTCAATCACGCATGCTCCGGATCAGACAACTTAACGGCCTCTACTTATCCATTGTTGTATCGACCTCGCCGCTCCGAGCCGTTGCGAGCATACCTCAAAGTGATTTTCATGGGGTTTCGCGGGCGCGCAGCAAGGCTAGAAGTCAATCCAATGGGTGAGAGTCCCATCGACAGAGCAATCCAGTGGCTGTCGTAGTTATATCCAGCGCCGAGAAGGGTGACCGACTCGACGGAAGCCTGGAAGTAAAAGTCCCGATGGCTGGGAA
>WNFR01000719.1_pt1 | contig 33791 bp, 26 predicted proteins | sample 5400221 | NCBI WGS metagenome assembly WNFR01 (sample SAMN13153357, study PRJNA577476) | soil metagenome | isolation source: 40 cm soil under Madrone tree | place: USA:California | collected 2016-06-14
ACTCGCCGCGAGCAATACATCGCGCTAAGCAAAGAAGTTGAAGATATGATGGGGAGGCTGTTGATCGGAAAGCACCTGCATCATTCGTAATTGGTCTGATGCTGTACCGCGATTAGCTTGAACGGCGAGAGTGCTGTTTGCAGTTATCGGAGGGGAAGAACTGGGGTCGAACCTTTCTCCAGGCATTGTTACTTTAGGTTATGAAACTTCTTCTGTTTAATCATCGCCTGGATGATCGGCCCATCGCGTCGCGGAGGTCTCAATGCTTACTCAATTCTGCACGTTTACGCTCGATAGTGACGAGGAAGTTCGCGTCAATGCAAGCCAAGTTCGATGTATAAAGGCTTTGGCACACGCCGGGACCCCAGCGGAAATCTGGTCACGCGTCGAATTTGATCAGGATCATTACGTCATCGTGAAGGCCACGCCTTCCGACGTGGAGCGTGGCTTAACCACAGAGGATGAATAGCTCCCAACGATCCCAAGTCAGAAGCTATTTTTTTAAATGTTCTTCTCTCCCTTTGGCAATCGCACGGTGCACGCATGGACAAATCTGTCCTCGTACCGACGCTTCGCAAATCGACGGTTAGGCCTAGATTCGCTTACCGCCGGCCTGCGTACTCCAAATAGATGCCCATTTGGCATGGACTTTTTGATCCACGCATTTCGGTACGTCCAAAGCCCAGTGAGAGCCTAAGTCCGTGAACAAGCATCGGATTCCGGAGCGGCCCGGAAGTGGTACGCGATTTGCGAATGCCTTCCCTGAAGCCCGGCCGTTAATGCGGCCGGTGCGCGATCATCACGGGGGGCACGAGTGCCAGGTTCGGATGTCATTGCGTCGGTGTCGGAAACGCTGCAAGGCGTACTGAACAATGCCGTCGGCACGCTAGACAATCCGCCGCCGACCGCGGAGCTTTCGAACCTTCAGGGCAATATCTCCACGAATCCAGCGCGGCTCACGATCTTTCTGTTTGAGGTGGCGGAGGACTCCAGCGCGCGCAACAAGCCCCGTATCCGCACCGCCGCCGCGCCCAATATATTGACGGCCAAGCCGCCGATGGCGCTGGTGCTGCGTTATCTCGTCACCGCCTGGGGAGGCGACCGCGCCACCGAGCACCGGTTGCTCGGCCGCGCTATGCAGGTGCTGTATGACGGCGCGCTGATAAGCGGACCCGACCTGCAGGGCGGCGCCCTGAAGAACACCACGGAGGTGCTGAAAGTCACGCTACTGCCGCTCACGCTCGAGGAGCGCACGCGGGTCTGGTACTCGGTGCAACGGCCATACCGTCTTTCGCTCTATTACGAGGTTCGCGTGGTCAATCTCGACAGCGAAACGGCCGACCGGCGCCGCATGGTCGATGGTCACAGCCTCGGCTACGGAATGGGAGCACCCGCGCCATGACGATGCAATGGCTCACGTCGCCAGGTGAGCACTTGCTCCAATCCAGTCCTGTTGGGCTGCGGCTGATCGACGATCTCACCGGCCAGGGTCCGATCGGCGAGACGGACTGCGTGCTGTTCATCGAGGATGCGCCAGGCCAGTGGCGCGCGACGGAAGTCAGGCCGTCCCGCAATGCCGGCGGCTTCCTGATTTTCCCCGGCCTTGGCCGCAGCCGCGACGTCGCAGGCAAGCCGCCACGACGCTACAGAGCGGAAATCACCGCGCAATTTTACCGTCCATTTTATCCCAACCACCAGACCGGCATCGAATTCGATGTCCATCCGTTTAACGACGACAACCCGCCGGCGCAGCCGCCCTCGCTACTGGACGTTCCGCTGGTGCCTGCTCCGAACTATCCGTTCGCGACGCATCTGCGGGTGTTGCGCGGACAGGTGCGCAATGCCGCCGGGCTGGTGGTAAACGCTGAAGTCTCGCGCGGCAACACCGAGCGCGTGCTCACCGACGAACGCGGCAGCTACGCCTTGCCGCTGCGCCTGACCCCGAACAACGTGCCAGTCGCGATCGACGCAGTCGATCCCCGCACCGCCGAAAACGGCCAGATCACCATCACGCTCCCTGCCGATCTCGACTCGAACAAGATCATTCTCATCGCCTGACCATCGAGAGGAAAACGACCATGCCTCAATATCGCAGCCCCGGCGTCTATGTTGAAGAAATCGACGCCGGCCCGAAGCCCATCGAAGGCGTAAGCACCAGCATCTGCGGCGCGGTCGGTATGACGGCGCTGGGCCCAACCTCCGGCAAGCCGGCGGTGGTGACGAGCTTTGCAGAATTCACGCGCAAGTTCGGCGGCTTCCTGCCGACGCCTGACGCGGCGACGCAGGCAAAGTGGGCGGACCCGAATGACGGCGGCGCCTGGTGGCAATTCCCACTCGCCGTGAAGGCGTTCTTCGACAATGGCGGTGAACAGATCTACATCAAGCGGGTGTTCGCCAAGAACGCGCAGGCGTCGTCGGGCACGTTTGGACAGGGCATTGCCGCCGGGTTGAAATCGGATGCCGCGCTCAACGCTACCGAACTCAAGCTGACGCATCTCGTCGGCCTGTCCAAGGGCAACCAGATCCAGATTTTCAAGGGCGACGACGGCCAACAGGTCGGCGGCAACTTCATCATCGATGCCATCGACTACACGGTGGGCTCAGTAACACTCGCGGGCGGCGTGCCGGCTGCGCTGTCCGCCAAACGCAACGACTTCGTGCAGATCAAGGCGCTGTCGGCCTCGCCGGTCACCGCCACACAACGGACGCTGAAATTCACCGCCAAAGCAAAAGGCAAGTGGGGCGACGATCTCAGCGTCCGCGTGCAGCCCGCCGTCGGCGGCACCTACAATATTCTGTTCGATCCAGTCGCCGCGCCCAATCCGCCGGCATCGACCGACGTTGTGGCGGTCACGATCGATCCGGGCCCGCCCATCGTCAGCAAAGTGGAGGTGACAAGCGCGGCCAGCTTCGCCGCCGGAGACCAGATCATCATCGGCGGCACCACCTACGCGATCACCGCTGTCGATGTGACGGTCCCGGCTCACCCGACGCTCAACATCAGCGGCGTCGACCTGCACACGCTGCCAGCCGGAAGCGGCGTCAAGCAGCTCCGCAAGGCCAACGACCTGGCCTCCGCCGCCAAGACCATCAATGTGTGGGGCGCGTCGGCGATTTACGACAATGCGATCGTCGAACTGAGCGACGGCGCCAATACCGAAACCTTCACGGTCGTGAGCAAGGCCGGAAACACGCTGACGCTCTCCGCCAAACCGCAGAAGCAATATGTCGAAGGCCACAAGCTGCGGGTGATCGAAGCGGAGGTGGCGATTCGCTGCGCGCCGAGCAGCGGCGACGTGGTCGAAGAGACCTTCGGCAATCTGCACCTCAGCAACGACAGCCCGAGCTACCTGGTCACCTACCTGACCGCGAATTCGGCCCTAGTCGATGCAGCCGCGATCAATCTCGCCGGCGACGCGGATCTCACGAAATTTCCGGCGGCACCGACCACCGGCGGCTGGCTGAAACTCGCCGGCGGCGACGATGCGCTGGGGGGACTCACCTCAGACGATTTTGTCGGCGTCGACGGCGGCAGCGGCAACCGGACCGGCATCCAGGCCATGGAAGACATCACCGACGTCTCCATCGTCATCGTGCCGGGCATGTGGGCGTCGGTGATTCAGTCGGCGCTGATCACCCATTGCGAATCGCTCAAGAGCCGCTTCGCCATCATCGATCCGCCCAACGGGCTCGACATCGCCGGTATCCGGACATTCCGCGCGCCGCTGGATACGAAATACGCCGCGCTCTACTACCCTTGGGTCGTGGTCCGCGATCCGAGCCTCGCGCAGGATGTCGCAATGGCGACGTCCGGTCACATGGCCGGGCTATATGCGCGCGTCGACAATGACCGCGGCGTGCACAAGGCGCCGGCGAACGAAGTGATCCGCGGCATCCAGAAGCTCGCCGATGACGTCACCAAGCGCGAGCAAGATTTGCTCAATCCGGAGAACATCAACGCGCTGCGCTACTTCCCTGGCCGCGGCAATCGGGTGTGGGGCGCGCGCGTCATCACGTCAGACGCGGCGTGGAAATACATCAACGTGCGGCGGCTGTTCATTTATGTCGAGCAGTCGATCGATCGCGGCACCCAGTGGGTCGTGTTCGAGCCGAACGACGAACCGTTGTGGGCGAGGGTGCGGCAGACCATCGAGAACTTCCTGACCACGGTCTGGCGCAGCGGCGCGCTGCAGGGCGGCAAGGCAAGCGAAGCCTTCTTCGTCAAATGCGACCGCTCCACCATGTCTCAGGACGACATCGATAACGGGCGGCTGATCTGTCTGATCGGCATCGCGCCGGTGAAGCCGGCCGAGTTCGTGATCTTCCGCATCCAGCAGAAAACGCTGGACCAGACAACCACCTGACCGACGCGTCAACGCAAGAGGATAGCCCATGCCTCCCGTCTTCCGAGAAGACCCCTATGCGGGTCACCAGTTCGAAATCGTCATCAACGGCATCAGTGATGACGGCACCGCCGTGAAAGGATCGTTCTCCGAATGCTCGGGGCTCGAAGCCTCGATGGACCCGATCGAGTACCGCAACGGCAGCGAGGACTTCACGGTTCGGAAAATTCCCGGGCTCAAGAAGTTCACCAACATCGTGCTCAAGCGCGGAATCATCGGCGATCTCACGCTGTGGAACTGGATCCTGGAGGGACTCGACGGCACGGTACATCGCACCGAGGGCGCCGTCATCCTGCTCGACGAAGCCAAAACCGAAGTGATGCGCTGGAAGTTCAAGCGCGCCTGGCCGGCCAAGTACACCATCGCGGGCTTCAACGCCAAGAACAACGAAATCGCGATGGAGACGCTGGAGATCGCCCACGAAGGCCTCTCGATTGACGGACAGGCCGGATGAAGAGCGTCCAGCAGACCCCTGGTCTATATTATGAGGCGATGGCGCCGCCGGCCGAGCCGTCGCCGCTGCGTTCGGATATCGCGGGCTTTATCGGCCGCACGCGGCGCGGGCCGGTCGGCATGCCGGTCCGCATCACAGGCTGGCGCGAATACCTGATCCTGTTCGGGGGCCTGACCGCGCAGGCCGACTCGCCGTTCGCATTGCGGGGCTATTTTGAGAATGGCGGCGACGTCGCTTATGTGGTTCGCCTGTTCGGGCCGGCGCCGCCGGCAAGTCCGGGCACTGGCGTTGCGTTCGCGCTGTGGAATTTGCAAGGCCGGGCTGTCGGCAAGCCGCCGTGGCTGGGCTGGCAGCCGCAGCAAGGCGGATTCACCACCACGGCGTTTTACATCCGCGCGTCGAGTCCCGGCGCCTGGGCCAATGGACTGCGCGTTAAACCGCAATATCGCCAGAAGGGCGCGTCCGGCCACGTCGAGGTCGATCTCGAGGTGCGTGCCGCCGACGAACCGATCGAACATCTGATCGGGCTCAATCCGGGTGACATTGTCGATCAGGTCGCCAAGCGCTCGGCGCTGATCCGCCTTGAGCCGGAGGCCACACCGATCATCCCCGACATCGACGGCGGACCGCGACTGCTTTGTTGGGACGATATCGTCCTGGGCCAGGGCGCGGACTTCCCCGCATTCGAGGCCGACTATCTTGCCGGCCTGGAGCTGCTAGCGGACGAAGCCGAGGTCGCGATGGTCGCGATGCCGGATCTGCCGAGCGATGTCGGGCCAACCACGGCCAAGGCGATCCAGCAGCACGCCATTGCGCAGGCCGAAGCCCTGCACGATCGCCTCGTGCTGGTGGATCTGCCGGCCGCCGATCTCGCCAGCACCGAAGTCGCCGACTGGGTCGGCAAATTCCGCGGGCTCGATCCGGATCAGGCGTTGCGGGCCGCCGTCGCCTACTATCCCTGGCTCAGCGTGCAGGATCCGCTGGGCGGAACGGCCCGTCCGCTGCGCGCGCTGCCGCCGTGCGGGCATGTCGCGGGGTTGATCAGCCGCTACGACCGCGAGCGCGGCGCACATTACACGCCGGCCAACGCGACGCTCGATGGCGCGATCGACGTGACCGCCGGCTACGCACTCACCGAACGCGCCGCGCTGAATGAGTTGGGCGTCAACCTGTTGCGCTGCGTGCCGGGCCGCGGCATCCAGGTCTGGGGCGGCCGTACCTTCTACAAGGATCCGTTCGGCGACGGCCGCCAGTGGCTCTACATCGCGCACCGCCGCCTGATCCATCGCCTGATCCGCGCCATCCGTCGGGTCGCCGAACCGCTGGTGTTCGAGAACAACGGTCCGGTGTTGTGGCTGCTGCTCGCGCGCGCGTTAACGACCATCCTAGCGGAAGCCTATACCGCGGGCGGCCTCAAGGGCGACCGGCCGGAGCAGGCGTTCCGCGTCCGCTGCGACGAGGTGACCAATCCGCCGGAGGAGCGCGAACTCGGCCGTGTTCTCTGCGAGATCGATCTCGCGCCGGCCGTTCCGATGGAATTCATCACGCTGCGCGTCGCCCTCTCGGCTTCCGGAACGCTGGACGTATTCGAAAAATGAGTGACCCGTTCACCAATTTCCGCTTTCTCGTCACGCTCGCGCCCGGCGACGCCTACCTGCCGCCATCGCAGGCCGCGCTGCTGTTGCAATTCTTCGGCGGCGCGTTTCAGGAGGTCAAAGGCCTCGGTGCCGACCTTGAAGTCACCGCTTATGCGGAGGGCGGCACCACCGATTTCGTGCACCAGCTCCCGGTGCGGCACTCATGGTCACGCCTGTCGCTTCGTCGCGGCGTGGTGCGCGATCCCGGCCTGTGGTCCTGGTATCAGGCCGGCTTGCATCAATCGCTCGGTGCGCGGCGCGACGGTGCGATCTGGCTGCTCGACGACAGCGGCATCCCGGCGATCTCTTGGATTTTTCGCGCCGGCATCGCGGCCAAGTGGACCGGCCCTGAATTCTCCGCCACGCAGCCCGGTATCGCCATCGAAGGACTCGAAATCGCGCATCACGGCTTGCAGCAGCTTCCCTGAGTGAATGAACAGGAATTCCCATGGTGACGATCCAAAATCTCGAAGTACGCTTCGATGTTGAAGGCGACGGTGACGCGGAGGTCTTCACCCGCATGTTCAACGCGCATATTCGCAGCTGGCAGCATCAGGATCGTGAGCGCTGCGCGCGCGAGCGCCTGTCGGCTGCGGCGCGCGCCCTCGGTGACCGCCGTGCCGGCGGGGAGGAAATGTGATGCCGACGCCGGTCGATTCCGCTCGCCAGGGGCTGGTTCGCGCCTACCTCGAGATTGTGCGTCCCACGGTGCCGGATCCGCTGATCCCGCTCCGCTTCAATCCGACCGAATACCAGCTCCAGAAGGGCAACAACTTCGCCGAGATCGGCATTCCGGGCCTGGAATCCCCGCCGATCCAGTTCGTGCGCGGCAGCGCCGAAAAGCTCACGGCGGAACTGCTGGTCGACACTTCGGATACGCTCGAGGACGTCCGCGTGCGCTACGTCAACAAGCTGCGCGATCTGATGAATCTCAACATAGAGCTGCACGCGCCGCCGATCGTGCGCTTCGTGTGGGACCGCCAGGTTTTCCTCGGCGTGCTCGAAAGCCTGAACATCACCTATGTGCTGTTCACGCCCGTGGGCGTGCCGCTGCGCGCCAAGCTCAGCGTCGCGCTCAAGGAATATCGGCCCGCCGCCGTGCAGGTGAAGGAGCGGCCGACCTCGTCGCCGGACTTCGACAAGACCTGGGTGGCGCGGCGCGGCGACACGCTCTCCGGCATCGCCGGCGCGGTTTATCGCGACAGCGGAAAATGGCGCGTCATCGCCACCAACAACGGCATCATCGACCCGCGCCGGCTCTCGCCCGGCCGCGTGCTGGCGCTGCCGCGACTGCCGTAAGGGAAACACGCCATGCCCGTCGACGCATCGGTGCGCGAGTCCGGAGTTCCGGCCACCGACTATTACGCTCCGAATTTCAAGGTGGAGGTGGAGGGGCGCGAGCTCGACCCCGAGGCCAAGGGCGACGTGCTCGACGTCAAGGTGACGATGGATCTCGATAACCTCACGAGCTTCGACCTCACCATCAACAACTGGGACGACAAGCGTTTCGCGTTCAAATACAGCGACACCACGATCTTCGATGTCGGCAACCGCGTGCATGTGCGCATGGGCTACGCCGACGATCTGCGTTTCATGGCGAGCGGGCTGATCAGCACCCTGACGCCGAAATTCCCCGAGTCCGGGTCGCCGACCCTGGGCGTCACCGGCGTCGACGCCATGCTCAAGCTGCGCGACCGCAAGCCGGTGGGCTCGGATGTCAAGAAATTCGTCGACCGCACCGACTGGCAGATCGCCCAGGAGATCGCGGCGCGTAACCATCTCGACGTCAAGGTCACCGAGAAGGGCCCGCGGCAGCCGCTGGTGGTGCAGAAGAACCAGGATGACGCGCAGTTCCTGATGGAGCGCGCCAAACGCATCGACTTCGATTGCTTCATCCGCATCGATCCCGACACCGGCCGCGACACGCTGTATTTCATCAGCCCGACCGACGCGCGCGACGGCAGCAAGGTCCGCGTCTACGTGTTCGAGTGGGGCAAGAGCCTCATCAACTTCAATCCGGTTCTCAAGCTCGGACAACAGGTCAGCAAGGTGACGGTACGCGGCTGGGATCCGCGCACCAAGAAACCGATCAGCTACACCGCCGGGCCCGACGATCTGCCGAAATCCAGCGGCGGCGGTGGAGAGTCCGGCCCTGAAATCGCTGGCAAGCGGCTCGGCGACAAGCAGGATGTCATCGTCGATCAGCCGGTCTCGACGATCGAGGAAGCGCGCGAACTGGCGATGAGCCGGATGCGCGAGCGCGCCTATGATTACCTCACCGGCTCCGGCCAAGTGATCGGCCTGCCCGACCTGCGTCCCGGCGACAATGTCGAACTGCTCGGCTTGGGCAAGCGCTTCAGCGGCAGCTACTACGTCACCAAGGTCGAGCACTCGCTCGGCGGCTCCGGCTATCTGACGCAATTCGACGTGCGCCGCACCTTCGATGGAGGCACGCAATGACCGCGACGCTTGCGCGCAGCCGCTCGACCGACCAGCGCTACTACGGCATCTACGAAGCGCTGGTCTCCGACGTGAACGATCCGGCCAAGGAAGGCCGCGTCAAGATCAAGATGCCGTGGTTTGACGGCCAGATGGAAACCGAATGGTGCCGCGTGCGCCAGTTCTATGCCGGCAACGGCTATGGCGCCTTCTTTATACCCGAGCGCGGCGACGAGGTTCTGATCTCGTTCATCCAGGGCGACATGCGCTATCCCGTCATCCTCGGCGGGCTCTACAACGGCACCGACAAGCCGCCTTCGCATCGCGACGACCAGACCGACCAGAAGCTGCTGCGCACCAAGGCCGGCCACGAGTTTGTGCTCGACGACTCGCCGGGCAAGCAACGGGTGCGCATCACCACCAAGGCCGGGCACCAATTCGATCTCTCCGACGCCGACAACAAGGTCACCGTCAAGACCACCGACGGCAACACCGTCACGCTGGAAGATTCCGGCGGCAAGATCACGGTTCGGACTTCGGGCGGGCAGTCGATTACCCTGACGCCGGGGACGATCACACTCAGCGCGGCGTCGATCGTGCTCAGCGGCAGCAGCGTCTCGCTCGGCGGCAGTTCGGCGCACTCGCCGCTGGTGCTCGGCGACCAGCTTCTCACGCTGTTCAACACGCACACGCATATCTGCACGGCACCGGGGTCGCCCTCCGCGCCGCCGCTGCCACTCCTGACCCCGGCGCAACTCTCCACCGTCTCGAAAACGAGCTGACCATGGCAGCGGCATTCCTCGGCACCGGCTGGACGTTCCCGATCAAGCCCGATCCTGCGGGCCGGCTCGGCTATGTCGAGGGCGAGGCCAACGTCGAGCAGTCGCTGCGGATCCTGCTGCAAACCAATCTCGGCGAGCGGCTGATGCGGCCGGATTTCGGCTGCGAGGCGCCGCGCCTCGTGTTCGCGCCGGGCAGCCAGCAATTCCTCAGCCTTCTCGAGACGACGGTGCACGAAGCGGTGCGCGACTGGGACCCGCGCATCGAACTCAAGGACGTGCGAGCCGAAGCCGATCCCGCCGATGAAGCCCGCGTCACGGTGTCGATCGCCTACGTGGTCCGCCAGACCAATACGCGCAAGAACCTGGTGTTTCCGTTCTACCTCGGCGTGATGGAGCGGCCCTGATGTCGATCCCCTCCGTCACCCTCGACGATCTGACATGGGCCGACCTGACGGCGGCGGCGCGGCGGCGCATTCCCGCCGCCTCGAAGGGACGATGGACGCTGCATGCGCCGGTCGATCCCGGCGTCACACTGCTCGAACTGCATGCGTGGCTGTTGGAGCAGCGCCTGTACTGGATGGACCAGGTTCCCGATGCGCTGACCCGCGGTGCGCTTGCCCTGCTCGGCGAGAGCGCGCGCGATGCGCAGTGCGCCGCGACGGTGTTGCAGGTTACCGCCCCGCAGGCCGCACGCGTACCGGCCAACACCGAGATGACCCTGGCCGACAGCGATCCGCCGTTCATCTTCACGACCGATGCCGACCTGATGGTGTTGCCGTTTGCCCGGGACATCCGCAACGGCGTCGAGGGGCCGCCACTGATCGGCCTGCGGCTCGGCGGCGGCACCGATCGGATCACCGAGCTGATGACGGGCCGCGAAGTTTGCCTGTTCGAGCACCCGGGCGCCGACGTGGAGATTACACTGCGGCTCACGCAAGCGATTCTGCCGGCGAACCCCGCCGAGATCACGCTCCTGTTCCTGCTCGGCAGCGACACCGTAGTGCCGCAATGGTCCGCCGACGCCGCCGACGCGCCGCCGCCGGCATCGCTCTCGTGGTGGTATGCGTCGGCTCCGTCCGGACCGCGCAAGCGCTTCGCACGGGTCAGCGACGGCACCGGCGGCCTGCGCCGTTCCGGCATTGTGCGATTTGCCTTGCCGAGCGACTGGTATGCCGTGGCACCGGGCGCGGATGGAATCCGTTCGTATTCGCTTTGGATCCGCGCCGAAACCGCGGCCTTCACCGCGCCCCCCCGCCTCTCCGGCCTGGCGCCAAATGCTGTCATCGCGCACCACCGCCGCCGGCTGCAGGTACGCCGCGACGTCGACTGGCTGCCGCTGCCGAACAACAGCATCGCGCTTGGCACCGAGGAGGTGCCGCCGCTGAACGACCGCGCCAGCCTGCGCATCCGCGAGCTTGATGATCGCTGGCACAAATGGCATCCGACGGCGGATCTTGCCTTTCATGGCCGCGAGGACCGCGTTTTCCTGATCGATCGCTGCGCCGGCACCCTGAGTTTCGGCAATGGCGAGAACGGCCGGATTCCGGTGCCCGGCTTTGGCTTCACCCCGCGCGATATCGCCGATCCGCTGGCGCTGGCGCTGGCCTGGCACAATGCCGCGGGTCTGGTGTCCGGCTTCCTGCGGGCACGGCTGACGTCCCAGCAAGACGCCATCATCGCGGCGGTGTCCTCGACATCGACGCCTTCCCTATCGCTGCTGCGTACGCTTTGCGCCGGTCTCAACGGCGTGCTCGACGATCCTGCTTTCTACGACGCCCAGCGGTTCGCCGCGGTGACCTTGCGGGACACGACGCGCGCGCTGATCGGAACGACATATTCGATTCAGACCCGGCGGCGTTTCAATCGCATGCTGCTCGAGGATGCCTATCCGGCGGCGATCGCGCGCGGCGCGGTCTATCTCGATCTGCAGCTCGGCGGCGGCACGGCGGGAAATGTCGGCGCGCTCCGCACCTGGGAGCCGACCGATCAGGCGATCGCGCCGGGATTGCAGGCGATCAACGTCATCGACGCGACCGGCGGCGCCGAGCCCGAATTGCTCGGCGATGCGCGCCAGCGCGCCGCCTCCGATCTGCGGCGGATCGAACGCGCCGTGATTGCCGAGGATTACGTGGCGCTCGCCTGCACGACGCCTGGCGTCGCCATTCGCCGCGCCCATGTTGCGATCGGCGTCAGCTTCGAATTCCCGTGCGCCGTCGTGCCCGGCGCTGCCACGGTCTTCATCGTGCCGGATGCTCCGCGCGCAGGCGACTCCTGCGCGATCGTGGTCGCGCCGCAGCCGGACGCCGGCGCGCTTGCGGCCGTCACGGCGCGGCTCGATGCCGCCCGGCTGCTCGGCACCGAACTTTACGTGCGTGCGCCGATCTATCGCAACGTTGCAGTCGCGGTTGACGTCGAATCGGACACCGACGCATCGGACGCGATACGCGCGGACGTTGCGGCATGGCTTGGCCGTTTCCTCGATCCGCTGGTCGGCGGCGAACGGCAGACCGGCTGGCCATTCGGCGGACCGTTGACGCCGTCAGTGCTGCTGCGCCGCGCCCAGGATGTGATCGGCGATCGAGGCGAAGTCGTGCGCGTCGGCATCCGCCGGCTCGGGACCGACGCTGAAGACGAAAGTTGCAACGATGTCGACATCGGCCCGAACGCGCTGCCGGCGCTGCGGCAGGTGACCACGCGGCTGACGGCCAGCCGCGCATCCATCGGAGGCCTGCAATGAGCGCGGTCTGGTGGGGACGCGAATCGAACGACGCGCTGCGAACGCCGCAGCCGCCGCGCCGCGCCGGAACGCCGCTGTTGATGCCGGCCGACCGCGCGAGTCTGCTCGCCGAGCTTGACGGGCGCGCGGGCGCCTTCACGCCGGAATGGACCAACCGCAATCCGGCCGAGGATGCCGGCGCAGCACTGCGCCAGCTGTTCGGCGAGCAGATGGAGCCGGTGGTCCAGCGTTTCGACCGCTGGCCCGATAAGGCCTTCACCGAATATCTCAACATCGCGGGCATCTCGCCTCTGCCGGGCGTTCCCGCCGAGGCGCTGCTTGAGTTCGAGGTCGCGGACGACGCGCCGCAATCGGTGCTGATCGTGCCGGGCTTCCAGGTCGGCGCCCGGCCGCCCGGCGCGAGCGGCCTCGTCGTATTCGAGACCGACCGCACGCTCTATGCCGCGCCGGGCCAGATCGGTGAGGCCTTTGCGACCTCCGGGCGCACCTTCGACGAGGTCGACCCGTCGCGATCCTTCCTGCCGTTCGGCGATGGCCGCACCGCCGGCGCCGCGCTGCTTATCGGATTGACCGGCGAGAATGCGCCGTCGCAAACGCTCACGCTCGGTATCGGCATCGCATCGCCGCCCGACGCGCCGCCGCCGGTCGGGGCAGGCGGGGTCGTGCCGCTGTCGGTGCCGAGCGGACCAGCGCTGGTATGGGAGGCGTTCGACGGCGGCAACGTCGTAGCGCTGGAGGTGGTTCGCGACGAGACCGGCGGGCTGATCCGCAGCGGTCTCGTCGAGCTTGCACTGCCGCAGCGCTGGCGGGAAGGCGGCCCGGCCGGCCTGCCGAAGGCGAAATCGCGCCGCTGGCTGAGGCTGCGGCTCTCCTATGGACGCTTTACCGTCAGCCCAACGCTCTCATTCGTCAAAGTCAACGTCGCGCGTGCGCTCGGCGCGCGTACCATACGCGATGAAATACTCGAACCGGTGCCGGCCAGCAACGGACGGCGGATGCGCGTGACGCAAACGCCGGTCGTTGCCGGCTCGCTCCGACTCGAAGTCGACGACAGCGGATTGGAGCTCGGTGCGCTGGCGGGCGCGACGCCGCCGGCGAATGATGGCGCACGGCCTGCGCAAGGCGCAACAAGCTGGAGCGAGGTGGCGGACCTGTCGGTGTGCGGTCCGGACGACACGGTGTATGTGATCGACAACACGAGCGGCGAACTCACTTTTGGCGACGGACATCACGGCCGCGCCGTGCCGGAAGGTTTCCGCAACGTACGCGCGGCGAGCTATCGCGTGATGAGCGACGCGCCGCCCCGCATCGATGCCGGTGCGATCACGACCGCGCTGACATCGCTTGAATTTCTTAGCAAGGTCAATAATCCGCTGCCGGCGTCCGGTGGCGGACCCGGCGAATCCGTCGCGCAGGTGGTCAAGCGCGGCCCGCAGGAAATTCGCACACGCGGGCGGGCCGTGACGGTCGCGGACTATCCGCTGCTTGCGCTGCGCGCCGAAGGCGCGCAGGTCGCGCGTGCCTTCGCGGTCTCCGGGCTGCATCCGCAATATCCCGGTCGGCCCATCCCCGGTGTCGTCGGCGTGTTCGTGGTGCCGCCCGATCGCGGCGAGGCAAAGCCGACGCCCGATCCGGAAACGTTGCGCGCCGTCGCCACCTACCTCGCCCAGCACGCGGCGCCGGCAGGCGTCGAAGTCGTGGCCGCAGCGCCGCGTTATCACGACGTTCAGGTGGACGTGGGCGTCGTGCTCGAACCCGGTATCGACGCGGGAGCGACCATTCGCCAGGTGCTGCAGACGCTCAACAACTATCTGCATCCCGTCACCGGCGGCGAAACCGGCGACGGATGGCCGTTCGGCGGCACCATCCGCAACGTGCCCCTGTTGCGCCTAATCTCGCGCGTTGACGGCGTGCGCGCCGTCAAGCGCCTCAACGTGTTGCTCGACGGCCTGCGCATGCCGGCGTGCGACGACGTTCCACTCACGCCGTATTCCCTGTTGTGGCCGGCCGGCCATCAGGTTTTCCTGCTCGACGACGGAGCCGCGACATGACATGCGGCGGCGAAACCTCGATCTTCCGGTTGCTCGACGCAATCGTCGGTTGGGACGCCGACCCCGCGCCGGATTGCGCGAAGGGGCTGACCGGTCTCGACGATTCTGGCGGCATCACGCTCGCGCCGGACGACCCCGGCGCGGTCGGCTCGAGCGGGCTCGACCATTATCTTCCGCCGCCCTGGCTCGCGCCGGGCTGCGGGCCGTGCGAATGGTATCTCGCGACGCCGGCACGCGGCCACCACAAACGGCACGCGTCGCGGCTGCTGCGGCTCGGCGCCTGTAGCTGCGACTGGCAGCCGGTCTGGGACGAGCACTGCACCGCGCTGCCCGACGCCGATATCACCGCAATCGCCGCCTCCGGACATCGCATCGCGGTCGCGGATCGCGCCAGAGCCAGCATCATCCTGATCGATGGATCGGGCGACCGCGTCGCGGCGACGATCCCGCTCGCCGATGTAATGGCGATGACGTTCGCGCCGGGCGGCACACTTGTGGTCGCGCAGCGCGGACAGCCGCATTTGCCGCGCTTCGATCCGTCGGGCGCGCCGCTTGCGCCATTCACGCCCGCACTGCCGCAGAACGAGCAGGTCGAACGTCTTGGTGCCGGAACCGGAGGATCGATCTTTCTCGCCACGTCCGGCAAGCAGGCCGGCACCTATCGTCTCTGGCGCGCACGGTTCGGCGATCCGGCGTTCGTCGCGGCGAATCTCGCGGACCTCGCGGCTGCGCGTCCGCGGACCGCGCTCGTGCAGGCAACCGCGCAGGCATTCTGCATCATCCGCCCGCAGGCAACAGGCGGGCAGCGCTGCTGCTGGTCGCGCGACGGCGGGCCGCTCGATCCGTCGAGCATCGGGACAGTATCGGGCCCGAGCTATGCCATGCGCGGCCAACTGCTCACCGGCCCGATCGACAGCGGCGTGCCCCGCTGCATCTGGCATCGCCTGCGCATCGACGCCGATATCCCGCCGGGCACGACCGTCGTGATCGCGGTCGCGACGGTCGATACCCCCCCGAAAACCGATATCGCGAATCCCTCAGGACCGCCGCCGTGGCAGAATGATGTGCCTTGGGACGGTTTTCCCGGCGGCGTACCGCATCCGCTGGACTGGCAGGAGGTCTCCACCGATACCGACTTCCTGATCCGCCAGCCGGCCGGACGCTATCTTTATCTGCGGCTGCGGTTGGAGTCGCGGGACGGCAGCGCAACACCACGTGTACGTCGGGTGCGGCTCGATTTCCCCCGCGTTACCAGCCTCGATCTGCTGCCGCCGATCTATCGCCAGGACCCCGAATCCGCCGACTTCACGGCGCGCTTCCTGGCACTGTTCGATGCCAGCATCGCGGACCTCGACAATGCGATCGAACGCGCGCCCGCATTGCTCGATGCCGACGGCGTCCCGGACGACGTACTGCCCTGGCTCGCGCGCTTTCTTGGCCTCGAGCTCGATCCCGCATGGGAGCCCGCGCGCCGCCACGCTATTCTGCGTGCGCTTCCGGAGCTTTACCGGCGGCGCGGCACGCGTGCCGGTCTGAAGCTCGCGTTCCGCCTCGTGTTCGACGCCGAGCCCGTGATCGAGGACATGGCGCTCGCACGCAATTGGGCGGCGTTCGACCGCCGATCGCAAATCGGCGCGACGCGGCTGTTCGGGCGACGGCGTGCGCGCGCCCAGATTGGCCGCTCGGCGCTCGGCGCAACGGTTCTCAAGAGTTATGGCAATCCCGCGACCGATCCGCTCGAAGCACTCGCCTATCGCATCCGCGTTCTGATGCCGCCCGCTTCCGGGCGGCCATTGTCGATCAACCGCGTCCAGGGCCTGCTCGACAGCCAGAAGCCCGCTCACACCATCGCGACGCTGCATTTCGGCGGTGACGGCTTTGTGCTTGGCACACGCTCGGCGATCGGCATCGACACTATTTTCGCGCTGCCGCCCACGCCGGTACTCGGCAAAACCGGAAACGTCCGCCTCAATCGCACGACTGTGCTGCACCGTGGTCGTCCCGGCTCACAGCACACCTGTTCCGCCCTCGCAGTCGGCCAGCAACCCTTGACGGAGTAAACCAGCATGGACAGCACAGCCCGCGACGCCAAGCCGACACCGTCCGATCACGGCACGGGAGAATGCGCACCGGTACCGGAATTCCGGCGTCTCAACTACATCTACGGGCAGCTGCTGGGGGCTGCGGATTTTCGCACCGAGCAGAGCTACTTCCGCGAAAAGCAGCGGCTGCACAACCGCTGTCTGCACGGTTACGGCGTGGTGTGCGGATTGCTGGTGCATCCGGCCGACGATCCGCCCCACTGCGCGCCGAGCGACAAGGACAAGGCCAAGGAAGAAGCACTGAAAAAAGATCTCGCCGACGTGCAAACCAAGTACGCCACGGCGGGAGACGGCGCGTCGTCCGCGGACAAAGCCAAGCTCGAAACTGAGATTGCCGACCTCAAGCGCCAGCTCAAGGAATTGACCGACCGTTACTGCAGCGATACGCCTCCGGTTCGCGTTACCATCGATTGCGGCGTCGCGCTCGACTGCGAAGGCAACGAACTGGTGGTGCGGCGGCCGCTCGCCGTGGACCTGTGGCACGCACTTTCCGCCGATGACCGCAAGCGCATAACCGACGAACCGCAGCCGCTCTATCTCAGCCTCTGCTATTGCGAGCAGCCGGTCGATTTGATCCGGCCGGTGCTGGCCGACCAATGCGGCGCCGTCGCCGACTGCAGCTATGGCAAGCTGCGCGAGTCGGTGCGCGTCCATGTCAGTCTTACCGCGCCCGAGGAGGACACGCGCTGCGAGACCTGTTGCTCCGCGTGCGGGGAATGCTGCCTCCTGCTCGCGAGGATCGACGGTTTCCGACGCGGATATCCAATCGATCCGACCAACGTTCATAACGAGGTGCGCCGACGCCTTGGCACCTATCAGTCTACCGTGATTACCGGAATCAACTGGGTACATGGCGCCGACTACGACCGCGACGTCGCAAATAAAGCGTTTGGATTTGACAGTGACACCGGCGGTATAGAAATCCATTTCTCCCGCCCGGTCCGCGTCTCGACCATCAAACGCGGTGTCGTCGAGTTGTGGCGTATCGAGGGAGGCGGCGGCAAGGCCGCTGGTATTTCGGAGATCCCCGGCCGGTTCATCGGCCTCCCCGGCTCCGGATTCGTGAGCAAAATTCGCTACCGGGCCGGTGATGAAGACGATAGCCGGGACGATGAAAACCGCGATCGGCTGGACTACCGCGATCGCGTTCTGATCACGGTACGCTGCGCCTTCATTCTCGACAAATGCTGCCGGCCAGTCGACGGCGCTAATGTCGGCGGGCACGTGCCGCCGTTGCAAGACGCCACCTTTCCCGGTGGGTATGCCGCTGCAGTCGAATGCGCGACGCCGCCCTGGGGTTATGGACCATGGACGTCCGGCAACGGTACGCCCGGCAGCACATTCGAAAGCTGGATCATCGTCTCGTCGAAGGACAAAAAGAAACCCCTTCCGTCCGACCCGGGCAAGACCGGAGAAATCAAATGAACTCACACTCCAATCCCACCAAGATGACAGGTTCGCCCTGCTCGTGCGCGGGTTCGTCGAAGCCCTGCAAGTGCGGCGGCGCCGGCGGATGCGACTGTGGCGGCGTCTGCCAGGTCGACACCATGGTACGCCCGCGCTTCTTCGCCGGGCAGCTCCTCACCGAAGACGATCTGCAGTCACTCGAGGATTACGTTCTCGCCAAGAACCGGCTGCACAACCGCCATCTATTCGGGGCCGGTGTCGTGTGTGGTCTCGAGGTGCTGTGCGATCCCTGCGGCGACGGCCATGTCGCGGTGCAGCCGGGCTACGCGCTCGACTGTTGCGGCAACGACATCGCGCTCGATTGCCGGATCTCGCTCGACATCAACGCCTTGGTGCGCAGCCTGCGCCGCGATCAGCTCGGCGGTCATGATTGCGGCGATCCCTGCACGGAGCAGCAGCTGAAGCTGAACAAATCCGCCGAGACGCCGCCGCGCGAATACTGCCTCTACGTTCGTTACTGCGAGCAGGAAAGCGATCCGGTTTCGCCCTACGCCGTGGACGAGCCTTGCAGCGCGCAAACCTGCGAACCGAGCCGCATCCGCGAGGGCATCCGCTTCGAGCTGCGCTGCCCGCCGCCTGACGCATCCGAGCCCGATCTGCTTGGAACGATCAAGCGTTGCTTCGGCGACGTGGTCGGCCTGGAAAAAATCAGCATCGGCGCGCTTTCACTCGCACAGGCGCAGTCGGAATTCGAAAGAGTGGTCAGCAAGCAGACATTCGATGAATTGCGCGCACGGCTGCTCGATCTGATCGACCGCTCGCCGCACCTCGTGCGTTGCAAGCTGCGCGACCGGGTGCTGGGGGTACAGCCGCCTGCCCCGGCCACCAACATGAATACTTCGACAGTACCGGGCACCACGACCTCTCCGGTTACACCTGGCGCTCCAACCGCTGCCGCATCCCAGGCCGGGGCCTTCAAGGACATCCTGATCGAAATTCTCAGGGAGTGTATTTGCATGGCCCTCAACCCGCCATGCGCCCCATGCGACGACGCCGGCGTGCTGCTCGCCTGCCTCAAGGTCAAGGACTGCGAGGTAATCGAGATCTGCAATCTGCACCGCCGCTTCGTGATGACGCCCATAGCATTGCGATACTGGAGTAGTTTCGGCGCAGTGGAGCGGTTTGCCGAGCGTCTCTGTTGCGGTGAAGTCGAACAAATCTCACCCGCGCTGGACAGGGGGCCCGAACTTACCCTTATGGAAGAAGGGGCGCGTGCAACTCCCGTCACGGAAACGCAGCCCATGACGGCGTCGGCGATCGGTGCCCAGCCTGCGCTTCAGCTCCAAGCGCTGACGAGGGCGCTCGCCGGCATGTCCCCCAAGGGATCGGTCGAATCGAGAGGCTTTGCCCACATGGCTGAAGCGTTCGCCACGTTCGCCGGCGAGAAGATCGAGCGATCCGCCAAACCGCCACCCGATCTTTCGGACGCCGAGCGTAAGGCGATCGAGGCAACCGTCGCGAAGCAAGTGAAGGCCGAGGTCAACGCCAACATGGAGGAAACGCTGATGGCGTCCGATCCGGTCAAGCATCTGCAGACCCAGATCGACGACTTGAAATCCCAGCTCGTCGCGGTCGGCAAGCGCATCCGCAAACCGCCGCGGGGAGAACCGCAGTGAGCGATTTAATCGAACGCCCGATCTTCTATGAAGGCCAGATCCTCGGTGCGGCCGACCTGCAGGCCGCGGTCGACCATGCCGCCGGTCAGATGGCGCGGCACGAGCGCTACCTGCATCTGTGGGGCATCGCCTCCGGGCTCACGCTCGACAAGCAGGACCGCAGCACCGCCGGCCCTCCGCCCATGCCTTATGTCGAGGTGACGATCACAGCGGGCCTCGCCATCGACGGCACCGGCCGCGAGGTGGTCGTGCCGCAGGACACGCCGCTGAGCGAGGCCGAGTTCGATCAGGAGAACGTCGCGGTAGGCGCCGGCAAGGACGACTGGTTCCCGGTGTTTCTGGTGGGCCGCGACGAACTCGGCTCGGTGCCGTCGTTCGGATCGCTCGCCTGCACGACCAGCGCCCCCGCCCGCACCGTGGAAAATTTCACGATCCAGTTCGGCCGGCCAGGCCAAGCTGCCCAGCTCGACGATCAGACCAAAAAGGCGCCTTCGGACGGTGCCGCAAGCGGTGAGTGGCGGGTACTGATCGGATTCGTGCAATGGAACTCCGACATCGGAAAATTCAAGGCCATCGCCAACAAGGATCGGGGCATCGGGCCGCGCTATGCCGGAGTCTGCGCCGACGAAGTTGCGGCGCGCAGCGGCACGCTGGTGCTGCGCTCCGTGCCGCGGACCGAGGCCGGCAAGACCGCCGTGGTCATGGACGACTCGAATGGCGGAGAATTCCGCTTCGGCCTGCAGAACGCGGCCGGCGTCGTGACGCCGGTGTTCACCGTCAATGCCAAAGGCGACGTCAAGGCCGAAGGCAAGATTCAGGGCGCGGTTACCCCGGGAAGCGTGCAGGTTCAATCCGGCACCGCAATGAACGGCGTAATTGTACCGCTTCCGCCCGGCATCACCGAGGAAATGGTCGCGCCGGACAAGGGCACGGTGCATATCCAGCTGACGCCGCGCATGGACCTCACACCGCTGAAACCGACAACCGCGGGCAACTGGATCGGGATTCCCTTCGAGTGTCGGGTCGATGCCGACCGGCGCCTGCATTGTGTGATCCGATGGCTCGATGTGAGTTCGGCAACCATCAAAAATCTTCCCGGGCTGTGCGACTATCTTTTGATCGTCGCCGTAGCCGCCGCCGAAGGAGGCCAGTAATGAGCGCCTCGACGCTGCTTCTCTACACCAGGAAAACCGGTCATGTACTGGCCGCCGCTACAGTGGCCGCGCCGCCGAACGGCGAAGTCGACGCGGAAATGCTGGCAGGTCCGCTGCTGCCGGTTGATCATCTGGGCGATCCGACGAAGCCCGACTTCGACACGGCACAGATCACTGTGCCCGCCGATGAACTCCTCGTTCTCTCGGTGGACGCCAAGGCTGTGCCAATCGATCAGGCGCGCACCCATATCGTCAAACTAAAAGAAAAGACACCCACAACGCTCGACCCTACCAAAACAATAACCGGTCCCGCGACCCCCACTGCTAACGGGTTTTCCGTTTCATTCACGTCGCTGTCGGCCGAGCCGACGGTTGTATGGGCGCGTGTCGAAGCCGCCAACGCCGGTGGCTCACCGCCGCAGACGATAGCGACCGACGTGAATCCGACTGGCGCCAATCAAGTCCTTACCGTTCACGTGCCGCTGCAAGCCCTCGCGAGCGGCAACTACTGGACGCTTGTGCTGGTGCCGGGCCTGGTGCCCTCGCTCTCGAAAATCACCGTATAGCGGACACCCCCCATGGCCGACGTGCTGGTCAGGCATTGCACCATCCGCGTGGTACGGCGCGGCGGCTGGAGCTGGGGCCCGCAGCCGCGCGCATTACTCGAGCGTGTGTTGCGGCGGATGCCCGGCCTGATCGCGGTGGAGTTCGATGAACTGTTCCCCGGCGACGATGTGGACCGCGAGATCGCCGCACCTGTTCGTATCGCAATCCCGCTCTCCCTCGCAATGCTGCGCGCAGCCGACGATACCGGCACACCGATGCCCGCGTCACCGGGTGCGACCGGCAGTCTGGCGGCGCATATCAGCAAGGCACTTCGCGAGGCGCTCGCTTACGCGCCGGACCATGACCGGCCATCCCGGTCCAAAAGCGATGAACCTGCGGCGCATGCATCCGCCGCGATCGCGCGCGCGGCGCCCACTGGCGCGGCCGATCCACTCAGCGTGCTGCTCGACTGGGTGCGCCGCCAACACTTGCAGGAGCGGCTGCGCAGCTTCTCGCCGGCAACGCTGCGCGCATGGCACGCCTGGATCGCAAACATCCACCCCGCCGCGACGCTTGCCGAGAGCGCGCCAGCCGACATCGTCGAGCCCCTGCTCGCGCGCGTGGCCGCGCAATGGAACGAAGCCGTAGCCGATGAAGCGGAACAGTTGCGCCGAAGCCTGACGGTTTTTGTCACCGTCGAGGCGGCGGCTCCCGGCGCATTGCGAAGCGCTTCCGTACGCGATGTCATCGAACGGATGCTGCCTTGTGCCCACACGTCCCAGCCGGCATCCGCTTCCGGCGTCCCGCCGCCCGCCGATAGGCTTGAGCGAACCGGCGCGCAGGCGGCGCCGATTTCGTCCTTTCGAACCGCGGAGCCGCCGACGCCTCCGGCGCTATCGACGCCGCCCGCCCTGCGCGTGGACACCCGCCTCGACCTGCACGTTGAGTCGGCGATGCCGTTCCTGCTGCTCGGGCCGCTCGCGCGCATCGGATATCTGGACACTGTCGCGGCGGTGTTTCAGGCCGCGGGCGCCTCCGAGGCGCTGCCGCTGTTTGCCGCGTCCCTGGCCTACAAGGTGCTCGCCCCGCCGGCACGTGGATGGCTGCGCGCAGCGCCAACCCTCGCAGCCGCGGCAGCCTTCGGCCTGCTGCCGGAGGCGCCGCCCGATGCAATGCTTGCCGCGATGGAGCGCGGTATCGCCGATCAGATCTCACCGCTCGATGCCGTGATCGCGACCACGCTGATTGACGGGCATCGGCCCGGCACGCCGCTTCTGCTGACGGCGATCGGCTCGCGGGCCGGGCGGCTCCTGCTGTCCGACGTGGACGGTGCGTTTCCCATGGCATCGGCCGAGGCCGTGAATCTGCTGCTGCCTCACCTGCAACGCCTGCTTCATGAAATCGTGCTGGTTTCCACCGCCGCTGCCTCGCCCGCAATCCTGGCGGCGCTCGACGCCGCAAAGGTGCGTTTCATCACCGACGCAGCACCTTGCCGCAACGAGAGCTGGCGCGAGGTACGCGGCCGGCCGGGTGAAGCCTGGTGGTCGAACGACACGCTCGCCGCCGACGAGCGGCTTGCCGTGGCGGCGCGGCGGCTCGCTCCGGCCACTGAGGAGGCGGATGCGTTCTGGCAATCGATCGGCGCCGAGCGGCCGAGCGTGCCGCGCGCTGCGAACGAAAGCTGTGACAATACGCTGACGCTCGCCGCCGGGCTTGCGCTCGGCAGCATTGCGTGGGAGCTGTGGCGTGAGCGCGAGCCGACCTCGCCGCAACTAGCGCTCGCGCGCTTTCACGATCTCGGCGCCCGCATCCGCGTGGACGCGGCGAGCGTGCGGGTGTCGCTGCCGCTCGGTCGGCGCTTCCGCGATCTCCGCGAGCATGGGTTCCTCGACGACGTGAGCGGCGTGCCGTGGTTCGGTGGACGCGTCCTTTCCTTTGCCTCGGGGTAGACCATGACGCTCTCACGCGATCTTGCCGTGTCACACCTCAAGCTGCGGCTTCAGGGTGTCCATCGCGTGCTGCGCGCGGCGGTGCTCGAGCAGATCGATCACGCGGCGCGCCTCGCGCGCGCGGATCTCACGCCGCTCTGCGTCACTGAGGACGAGGCGCTGCATTTGCTCGACTCCGCCGAGCATTTTGTACTGGACACGTTACCCGGGGGCTGGCAACTGATCGACGCTGCTCCCGATGCGGAGGCGGAAACAGCGTTGCGTGCGCGCGCGCAAGACGCAGGCGTCGCCCTGCCGCTTGATCAGCTTGCGCGTCAGTTCGACCTCACCGATTTCGAACAATTCGCGGTGCTGGCGTGTGCAGCGCCCGAACTCGATCGCAGCTACGAGCGAATCTATGCCTTCATCCTCGACGAGCTGAGCCGTGGCACCGCCTGCGTCGAGCTCGTCTCCATGCTCGCCTCTCCCTCGCTCGACGGCCGCATCGCATTCCGCCACGCGTTGGCGCGGTTCGGCAAGCTGCGGCGCTGCGGCATCCTGGTCGCACGCGGCGACGCGGGGGAACTGCGCCGGGAGTTGCGCGTCGCCGACGGGCTGATCGGATATCTGACCGGCGATGCCAGCGATCTTGCGTGCCTCTGCTGTGACACGATGACCGCCCCGGACGAAAACGTCGCGGCGGATCCTAGTGTCGCGCAGTTTGCCGGGGCGATGTCCGCAGGGGCCTTGCGCATCGTCGGCGTCTGGGGCCCGCATCAGAGCGCCAAGGATGAATTCGCGCACGCGCTGGGTGCGGCGCTGGGCGCGCGGCTGCGACATTGGACGATGCCCGCCGAGGGCGTTCTGACCAGCCTTCGCGACGCCGCGCAGGAAGCGATCGCCGGCGACGGCCTGCTGTGGATCGTGGCCGACGATTTTGCTCAGGCGGCGCGCCGCGATGCGGCGCGGCTGCTCGCGGACGAACTTGCGCGCGCATCGGTCCAGGTGGTGGTGACCGCGGCGCAGCCGTGGCGACCCGCAGCATTGCTTGCCTCCGGCGCCTACGCGGAGATCGAGCTTGCGCCGCGCAATCTCGCCGCACGCCGCGACATGTGGGGCGACGAGATGCCGGAGCTCGGCGCCGCCGAGACGATGGAGATGGCGACGCGCTTGCGGCTCGCGCGTCACGATGTGCGCGCCGCCGTACGCATGGCACGCACCGAGCAGCGGCTCGCCCCCGCCTCCCGCGCGACCCCGTTCAAACGCGTGCAACACGCAACCTCAGCACTCGCCGGCAGCCGCAGCCGCGAATTCGCCACGCTGATCCGTCCCAAGCGCGGTCCGGACGATTTGATCTTGCCGCAGTCGATCCATCGTCAGGTGCTGGAAATCGCCCAGTTTTTTCGCGCCTGGCCGACGGTTGCTGAGACCTGGGGGTTCGGCCGGCTCGCCACCGGCGAAGGCGGCATCAAGGCGATGTTTACCGGCGAATCCGGCACCGGCAAGACGCTCGCCGCCGAGGTGATCGCCGGCGAGTTGCAGATGCCGCTGTTGCGTATTGAGCTCTCGCGCGTGGTGTCGAAATGGGTCGGCGAGACCGAGAAGAACCTCGAGGCGGCATTCGCCGAGGCCGAAGACGGCCAGGCCGTGCTGCTGTTCGACGAGGCGGACGCGCTGTTCGGCAAGCGCGGCGAGGTGGAATCGGGGATCGATCGCTACGCCAATCTCGAGGTGAGCTATCTGCTGCAGCGGCTCGATGATCACGGCGGGCTGGTGCTGCTCGCGAGCAACCTGAAGGACAACATCGATAGTGCTTTCACCCGACGCTTTCAGGCGATCCTCCACTTCCCGCGGCCGGAGCGGCCGGAGCGGCTACGTATCTGGCGCATGGCGTTTCCGCGCGAGGCGCCGGTCGATTCGTCCATCGATTTCGACGCGCTGGCGAGCCTCGACATGACCGGCGCCGGCATCGTCGGCGCGGCGCGCACCGCGGCGCTGTTCGCCGCGGAGGAAGGCACCGGCGTGATCGGAAAATCGCACATCGTTCGCGCGATCGCGCGGCAGTTCCGACGCGAGGCGCGCCTGCTCACGCCGGTTGAGCTTGGCCCCTACGCCAACCTGCTGCAGGAGGCACGATGAGCCCTGCGCCAAGCAAAGCAGTAGAATCCAGACCGCGACAAAGCTTGACGCCGCGCCCGGCGCTGCCATCACGCGCGACTCCCGTTCCGCGGCCGCCCGAGCCGCGGAGCGCACGCTTCGCACATCCCGGCATGGGAAACGGGGCGGTCGCCGCCATGGCGCGCAGCTTGCCGATCGTGCCGCCCGCTCGCGTGCCGCCCGCATCGCCTGCCGCTCCTGCGTCGGCCGGAGTAAGTAACGCCGTGGTGACAGCTGCAGCGCAAGCTGCTTTCGCCGGGTCGATGCCGACGTATGGCGCGAGGCGCGACGCGATCTCATCAAGACAGTTGATTCCGGCCAAAACGCCGGCTGCCCCCGCCGGCGATACGGCCGCGCATCCGGTTGCAGCGGCAGCTCCTGCGAGCGCCGCGCCCGCGGCAAAAGACGGCACGCCGACCGCGGCTCTCGTCGTCGAGGGCAAAGCAGCCGTTCACGGAGTGGCGCCTCATGCCGTACCGGGCACCGCGGCGGCACGCGAAAAGGCGGCACCGGCTGCGGCACCTTCATCGCACGAAGCGATCGCTCCTGCCGTGGCCGCGGTTCATCATCGCGCCGCCCAAGCACGCGCGCATCGTCCGGCCGGCGTCGCGGTCGACTCGGCGCAGGCTGCGGCGATCACATCGAAGACCGAGCAAAAACGAACCGCGGCGACGCAAACCGTCACCAATCTCGGTACCGCGACAGACAAAACCAAACCGGTGCCGCGTGATGAATTCAAGAAAAAGCTCAAGGAAGCGATCGAAGCAGCCACACCCAAGCCGACGACTGAGTCGCAAGCCGACAAGTTGATGAAGACGGGCGCCGCGGACGCAAGGGCCACCATGAGCGGTCAGCTCACATCGGAACGCGACGCTGCAACAGGACCATTGAAGTCGCAGTCACAAGCCGCTTCCGACGTGTCTCCTTCCTCTCAACCGGCGCCGACGGAAGCGGCGCTGCAGCCGGAACAGACCGGCGCCCCGCCCGCGCCGGTCTCCTCAGCGTCGGTCGCTCCGGCGCCGCTGCCGCCCGAGCGGCTCGATTATTCGTCGGATCGCGAGCCGACCGACCGGGCGATGGCCGAAAACAACGTCACCAAGGAGCAACTCGCAAAAGGCAACGAGCCGGCGTTCGGGCAGACACTCCAGGCGAGAACCAGCGTGGAGCAGCACGAGGCGGGCGCAGAGGCGCGCTACCGGCAGTCCGAAGCGAAGGTCCAGGATCATGCCAAGCACGCCGCGCAGGCGGAGCTCGCGAAGGGACTTGGCGGAATTCAGGGCTCGCGGCTGCTGCATGTAGGTCGGGTCGTCGGACAGCAGGTCGGCACCACGACAAAGAATGCACTCGAGCGGCAGCGCATCACGGACACCATCAACGGCATCAGGGATCAGACCCGTTCAAAGGTAGCCGAGATCCTGTCGACCATGGAGAACGAGGCCGCAAGGATTTTCGAGGCCGGCCTCCTGCGCGCCGAGCAGGCCTACAAGGATACGTTCGAAGAGGAAAAAGGCGGCGTGGGAACCTGGCTCACGACGTGGGGAGACGATTGGGAAAAGCTGATCGAAAGTTCGCTTGGCAAGGCGCGTATCAAGTATCTGCAGGAAGTCGATGCCGCGGTCGATCAGGTTGTGGTTCTGGTCGATGACAAGCTCGCTGCGGCGAAGGTTTGCGTCGCCGGCGGGCGCAAGCAAGTCGATGACTTCCGCAACGGCCTCGACCATTCGGTTCAGCATTTCGCCGATGAGGCGATGCAGGCGGTAAGCGCCGATTTCGACGCGATGGGCGAGGAAATCGATCAGCACCGCGACGCCCTCGTCGACAAGCTCGCGCAGCAATACAAATCTTCCTACGAGCGCATGTCGGCGATGGAAGAGAGGCTGCGCGAGGAGAACAAATCGCTCTGGCAGCGCATCTACGATGCCACGGTCGGGCTGATCAAGAAGATTATCGCCTTCAAGGACATGCTCCTCGGCATCCTCGCGAAGGCCGCCGGCGTCATCGCCGACATCATCTCGGACCCGATCGGCTTTCTCGGCAATCTGGTGTCGGGGGTGATGCAGGGATTGAAGAATTTCATGTCCAACATCGGAACCCATCTCAAGAAGGGCCTGATGGAGTGGATCTTCGGCGCGCTCGCCGGAGCGGGATTGCAGCTTCCCGACAGCTTCGACCTCAAGGGCATCATCAGCATCGTCCTGCAGGTCCTGGGGCTCACCTACGCCAATTTCCGCGCCCGGGCAGTCACCATCGTGGGCGAGCCCGTGGTGTCGGCGCTTGAGAAGGCCGCGGAGGTTTTCAAGATCGTGGCGACGGAAGGCATTTCCGGGCTGTGGCGCTTCATCAAGGAGAAGGTCGAGGATCTCAAGTCGATGGTGCTCGACGCGATCTTCGATTTCATCAAGGAGCGCGTGCTCATCGCCGGCGTCACCTGGATCATCGGTCTGCTCAATCCGGCGTCCGCTTTCTTCAAGGCATGCAAAGCGATCTACGACATCGTGATGTTCTTCATCACCCGCGGCTCGCAGATCATCGATCTCGTCAACGCGGTGATCGACTCGATCGCCGCTATTGCAAAGGGATCTATCGGCGTCGCGGCGACCATGGTCGAGAACGCCCTCGCCAAGGCCATTCCGGTCGCAATCGGCTTCCTTGCAAGCCTGCTCGGCCTTGGCGACATCAGCGGCACAATCAGGAAAACGATCGAAAAGGCGCAAGCGCCGGTGAACAAGGCAATCGACTGGGTGATCGGCAAGGCCGTGACGCTGGTGAAAGCAGCCGGCAAGGCGATCGGAGGGCTGTTCGGGGGGAAGAAGGATCAGAAGGACGACGACACAACCAAAAACATGGATCCGGAGAAGGCGGCCAGGATCGCGGCCGGCAAAACGGCCATCATTGATGCGGAGGCATCACGCGCTAAGGAGGGAGGCGTTTCAAAGGCCGACGCCAAGGTCATCGCAGCCGATGTGCAACACAAGCATCCCGTCTTCAAATCAATAACCGTGGTGGACGGCCGCGATTCGTGGGATTACGAATATTTCGCCAGTGCAAGCGAACGAATTGGAGGGACGCGCAAGCCGGTATTTGAGAATCCGGAACAGATTTATCGGATGGTTCACGATATCGCCGCGCTTCGAATGAAAAGCGCTCGGGAACAGATTGCAAAACGCGAAGGCACTGAAGGCTCTATCAGGATCCAGCCGGGCGAGCAGGCACTGGTGCTAGCGCCGCAGATCAAGGACCGTCCGGAGGATCAGGTCCCCGGATTCAGGAAAACCGTCAGCCTGGACGTCGGTGAAGGCAAGCCTGTCTTTGCGCAGCAAGGACAGGGCACAGCCAACATCATCATCCGTGGTCTGGGCGATTATGATGAGATCGTGGCCAAACTCAAGAAGCAGGGGTACGATAGCCCAACGCTCGCCGCGGCAGTAGTCAGACTCGCGCGGACCGGCGAGGTTGAAAGGGGTCAGGCCGGTCGCGACGCACAGCGAATGCTTGCATTGCTGATGGGTGCGGAACCTTCTAGACGTGAGATCGCGGCCGTTCAGTCGCCTCTGACATTATCAGTGCTGCAGCAGGGAAAAACGATCGAAGAAACTTTCAACCGAGCAAACCCTCTTTACCCACCAAGCGTTGTAAACTTTGCCGAAATAGATCGTAATACCAAGGCAGTCGTACACAATGAAGCGACGTTACGTGCTGGAACGCAGAAATCCGCCGACGTCAGGGAAAACCTCGAACGGAACGTGCTTCTTGTGATCGAAGCGGTCAAGCACCGTGAGTTCTCAGACACTGCCGGGCTGCAAAAAGCAATCCTCGAGCTTCTCGACCAAATCGATTTGTCGAGAAAGGTAGATTGATGGTGCATTTTGTTTTCAAAATTGGACCGCTCCCGGAAGTCCGAGGCCCGAGCAGTGCCTACTTTGTCTATCCTGGACGGGAGGGGGTGGAAACATTCTTTGCATCCTCCGATGAGGAGGCGCTTGCACAAATTGCATCCATCTACTCGCCGGAGGAACTCGAATGTGAACCGCGGCTTGCGGCTGAAGCCGCTAAGTTCGGGATGGCTGTAGGCCAAATAACGCCGGACCGCGCGGCAATTTTAGGATTATTGACATTTGAGATCGCTTTGCCGGATCACTTCCGCGAGATAAAGAGCCAGAATCTCGTCTATCAATATGGAACAGCATGCCGCGCGTTTTGGCGATCAGCCCCCTGGCGGTTCGACTATGTCACGGGTGCACTCCAGATTACCTTCCGCGGTACCGTGGAGATGAGTGTTGAAGCTGCGGTTCTGGGAAGAAACGGCAAGCAATTCGGCTTGGGCATATTTCCGCAAGCCGCATCGCTACAGCACATCAGCAAGCTTATTCAGGATCACAATATCGACGATGTGGCGTCGTTGGACATGCTGGGAGTCATGTTCGAGACAGACCCCAGATTTGCAGTTGATGGAATGATTCGAGCCTTTGATCTGGAACGTTTTCCGATCCCGATGAAAACCGTCGAAGGTGAGCGTGTCCGCCTGACCGAAGAGGATTTGCTGGTGTTGGCGGGAGCCTTGCACGCGATCTCAACGATGCCGGACAAGGGCGCAAAAGGTGCGGCACGCATAAGTGTCGAAGATTTTTCCATCGAGGCAGTTGTTACGCCACAAATGCTCACCTGACCCTCGGCGTCAGGACTAACTTCACAAGTCAAAATCGTGCGACCTGTTGTCAGGCTCAGTTTCTTGGTACGGAATTGGAGTTGCCTAGCGTATTGTCGACCGAAGAGATCGGTCCGTTTGCTCCAATTAGGGCCTAGTTCGGAGGCGGATTTACGATTCCCTGACTTGTCCCCACCCTATGCTTCCGCATCAATTCAAAAAATACCCGCCGCGGCTTGCCGCTGGCGCGCGCGGCGGCGGCGATGTTGCCGCCGGAGCGGCGCAGCGCATTCTCCAGATAGGCGCGCTCGAACTGCACCACGAGGTCCCGTTTCACTTGCTTGAACGGGCCTGACCCGACCAGCACGTCGAGCGGCGGAATTTCGGGCTTAGGTCCGTCGTCGAGTAGCGGCAGGTCATAGGGATCGACAGGCCGGGTGAGCTGAAGGCAGGTGAGGTACTTCACGCAATTCTCCAGTTCGCGGATGTTGCCCGGCCACTGATAGGACATTAGCCGCCCAAGCGCGCGTTCGCCGAACGCGACGCGCGGCAGCCGGTATGCCTCCGAATAGCGGTCCGCGAATTCCGCGAGGAGCAGCGGTATGTCCTCCCGGCGCTGCGCCAGCGGCGGCACCTCGATCGGAACGACGCGCAGACGGAAGAAGAAGTCCTGGCGGAAGGTCTTGGCCTGGACCGCGGCGACGAGATCGGTATTGGTCGCCGCGATGATGCGCAGGTCCGCGTGGCGCAGGCGCGTTTCACCGAGCCGGCGGTATTCCTTCTCGTTCAGGAAGCGCAATAATTTTGCCTGGCAGCCGATCGGCAACGAATCGACCTCGTCGAGGAACAGCGTGCCGCCTTCGGCTTCGGCGACGAGCCCGGCGCTCTGAGGCCGCGCCCCGGTGAACGCACCGCCCACGTGTCCGAACAGCTCGTTTTCGATCAAATCGGGCGGCAACGCTGCACAGTTCACCGCCACGAAGGGGGCGGGAGCGCGCAAACTATGCTGGTGAATATAACCTGCATAAAGCTCCTTGCCCACGCCGGTCGGTCCGGAGATCAGGACTTCCGCATCGATCGGCGCGATACGGTCGAGCGTCTGCAGAAGCTGCACATGGGCTGGACTTGCTCCGACCAGATGGGGCGCCGCCACTGACGCTTGCCGGGTCATGATGCCGCGTCGTGTATGTGGCGCAATACGCGCTGGTTCAGCAGCACAAACCGCGCGCCGCCCATTGCGTTGCTGCCACCATTGCTACGAAAAATCGGGCGCCAGCGATGGTTTCGCTTCCCAGCCAAGTGCTCGGCAAGCGGAGCGTAGCCAGTCCCGCCATAGTTGCGGCGAAGGACGAACCGCATACCGGTCCTCCGTACGCTTAATACAACAATACGCCGATAATGATTGTGGGTAACTAAATATTGTAGGATCTAAGACAAAAACTCTTGATAGAATTATAGCACTGGACACTCTCAGGATGCAAGCTGTTCTGATGCCAATTATCTCGCCGGTTTCCCCTCATGAAAATTGAGGATGCGAGCTTGTTCATGAACCACTCTCGGTCCGGGCACAAATGCCCTCCCTGTTGAAAGAAATCATCTTCGGCGTCGCCATGTCGCCGACGCATAGGCGAAATCAAAAGCATTACCCACGCAGGTGAGGTGGTCTACGAAGAAAAGAGCCGCAACAACTCGTTGACCATCGACGCACCTCGACAAGAGGCGACGTTACTAATTGGGGCGGTGTTCAAATTGCTTGGGGTACGCGATGGCTCAAAGGCGCGCATGGTGTTCAACAACACCTCTATCAGGGACGATGATGAGGGCGTCACTTCGTTGCGTTTCTCATCGTGGGGACCGCGCCGGCCTCCAATAGTCGATGCGCAAAACAATCCTGCTCGGGAGGCCTTCAGGCTCCGCAAGGGGTTTCATGTGAGGTGTGCTGCCTTTGCGGTCGCGAAGCATGGAATTGTGTTTGTTGGGCTGGACGCCATACAGATTGCCAGAGCTCCCCCTGAGCCTCCGCCGTTCCAATTCGACCCGATTGAAGGCGGGTTGCCACAGAGTCGATGCGTCCTCTCACATAGGGAAGTTCATCGGTTTCCGAAATATAGCTGCGATAAAGACCCTTGCGAGAACGGTCCAGTACCCTACGCGAAAGGATTGAGACGATCCTCTCATAAAGGTGTTCGATGCTTTCGATTTCAGTTTCACCATCAAGGAAGCGGAAGGACTGCAGGCTGTATGCGACCTCCAGCATGCCAAAAAGATTTGAAACAGGAGCTTTTGGCTGGATACGGACGAGAAGATCATCGCCGGCCTGAACATGGAGAAGCAATTCAAGGTCCGGATCGATGCTTTCTTCGATTCCTATCCCGAATGTGGCCATTGTCGGTCCGACGACGTGCCTTAATGAACAAGAGCTGATTGCGAACATCGAGCAGAACCGCCCTGACCTTCTGAAACATGATAGGATAAAAATTAACCCCGCGGGCGTGAAATACGCCAATTTAGAGCCATGTGATTTCTTTTCAAACAAGAAGCAGTTTATTCACCTAAAGGATGGCCATTCATCGGGCTCGATCAGTCATCTTTGGTCCCAAGGTGTGGTGAGCGCAGAAGCGTTTCTCACCGATCCAGACTTCCGCAGGAAGCTACGGGACAAAGTGAAATCCCTGGGCGGTGGCTTTGAATCCCACTTTCCAAAGAGCAATCAGAAGGTCGTGCGTGATGATTTCAGCGTCGTATACGGCATTATGAGGAAGCCATATGCAGATGGATCGCTCGGCCTTCCCTTCTTTAGCAAGGTGAGCCTTCAGGCCGCAGCTGAGAGAACCGCTCAGTTTGGAATTCCGCTAGCTATCGAACTGATCGAAAAGCCCGCATCCGACACGCCCGAAGATGACGACGCGAGCGACCAAAGCGACGGATAGTTTTCAACAGCGACATCTATTAATCTCAAATTCGCCTCCATGGCTTTTGGAGGCAGGCACGGGATTTTCGGCAGTTCGATTCGCGGTTGGCGCGATGTGAGCCTGGGGACCGGTACACCGAGGCCGACCGCCAGCGGAATACGCACCAGCAAATGACCGCTTTAGCCGAAAGGGGCCACAGGAGGCCGGTGGTGGTGGCGACTCAGTGGCGATTCTGGAAACGAAAAGGCCGCTACACCGAGCGGCCCTTTCTAGTTTATGCTTAATTTTCAGAAGGTTATTTGGTTGCGGGGATAGGATTTGAACCTATGACCTTCAGGTTAAGAGCCTGACGAGCCGGCGGATACGATGCTCGAAATTTCTTGGATCAGGCGTACACTGATAAGCAAATACTCAAAACCTTTCCACTCTCAGAACTGACAAGCTTTCTGCGAAAACCTAACCAGTTCAGAACTGACTAGCTTTTGTTAGAAACCTTACCAGTGCGCGGAATCGAATTTCGACATTCAACCGGTAGTGCAGCTTGAAGCATCCCACCGTTCAGAGCTCAAGTGGTGGAATTTTACCAAGCTCGCGCAGCATCGCATCTGGATAAAAATCACCGTAGTCGCTCGCTTCAACCAATTTGAAAGAATTTAGTGATTCGGTTTTGCCGCCCCTAATGGCGGCGGAGGGAATCATGGCGGCGAGGGAGAATTCGGTAAAGAGATATGTTGTGCGGTTGAGCGCAGATGAGCGCGAGC